>Ga0080004_1101217_pt1 | contig 189273 bp, 159 predicted proteins | sample WasSprMetagenome_FD_69207 | JGI IMG/M metagenome (GOLD analysis project Ga0080004, IMG submission 69207) | Sulfidic aquatic microbial communities from Washburn Spring, Yellowstone National Park, USA - WS (SPADES assembly) (version 2) | ecosystem: Environmental > Aquatic > Thermal springs > Hot...
CTAAGGGTTGAGGTATCCAGGGTTCAATCGAACCTGATCAAATGGATGTTCATATTTTGGCTTGGTCAGGTTGGGGCGATGATAGGGATACTTTTTGCGTTTTTCAGGCATTGAAGAGCATAAAAGGTGGGGAATTAGATGGAGGGGAGGAAGATTCTGATAGCCGTCCTTATGGGCGGCAGGACGGATGAGCATGAGGTGTCTGTGGAATCGGGGATCAACGTAGCCAGGTCCTTAGACAGGGGGAAATACGATGTGAGGGAGATCCTTATAGGGAAAGACGGAGTATGGCATGTTAAAGATGGGGATCTCCTCAAGAGATCGGATCCTTTAAAGGCGCTGGAGGGGGTCGATCTCGTCTTTCTCGCCATGCACGGTCCATATGGCGAAGATGGGACGATGCAAGGTTTTCTTGAGATACTCGGGATACCATACACAGGTTCGGGGGTTCTGGGGAGTGCCATATGTATGGACAAGGTTGTATCCAAGGAACTCCTTAGGGCTAATGGAATCAGGGTTCCCCCATATGTCCATTTCGACCTTCGGGAATGGGACAGGGGGAGGAGGAGGATAGTCGGGAAAGTGGAGAGGATCCTTGGATTTCCGTCTGTGGTCAAGCCGGCGGCCTTGGGGTCGAGCGTTGGGGTGAAGATAGTGGAGGACATGGCATCCTTTGAGGAAGCTGTGAACGAATGCCTGGCAAGGTTCCGAAGGGTTATAGTGGAGAGATACATAGCCGGGACAGAGGTCACGTGTGGGGTCATAGGGAGGCCGAAGGGCGAGGATCCGATACCCCTTCCGCCGACCGAGATAATCCCAAAGAGCTCCAGCTTTTTCGATTACAGGGCGAAGTATACCCAAGGTGCAACGGACGAGATAACCCCAGCGCGGATAGGGGAGGAGATGACCAAAAGGGTTCAGAGGGTAGCCGTTAGGGTGCATCGCGCATTAAGATGCGGGGCCATGTCCAGGACGGACATGATAATAAGCGGTGGGGAGATATATGTGTTGGAGACCAATACCATCCCAGGGATGACGAGGTTAAGCCTATTCCCACAAGAGGCGAAGGCTGCTGGGATAGAGTTCCCGAGGTTGCTCGACATGGTGATAGAATATGCGATATCGGGCCAGGGGGATTATGGGCGATGAGAAGGGGCTTCACGCTTATAGAGTTCATAGTGATTATGGCTATAATAGGGGTAATCGTTGCAATAGCGATTCCAAGCTTCACCGGATATATGAAGTATGCCCAGGCGAGATCTGGGATCGATAGGGTGGTATCCGATCTCAGGTTTGCGAGACAGAGGGCTATTTCCGAGGGGGTTGAGTATAAGGTCGTGTTCAGGAGCTCTTCGGAGGGGGAAGCTTCGAACACATATGCGATATACAGGGGGGATAGCGCTAATGGATCATCGAGCTGGAGCCTTCTTGGGAATCCCGTGGATCTCTATAGGGAATATGGGATGAGGATAGAGAGGATTGGTGGGGGCGATCCCATAACTTTCTCGAGTCCTCCGGATTCCGCTGTTTTCGCTCCCGATGGCTTCATGCACACGGCAACCGGGGGAAGGAGCTTTGGAGGCAGTATATATCTCGTGGATTCCAGAGGAAGGGGATGGAGGGTCGTGGTCAACCTCGCTGGAAGGGTGAGGGTGGAGAGGTTATGATGTTTGGGAAGGGGAAAGGGCTTACGCTTATAGAGGTCTTGATCGCCGCGGCTATATTCGTGGGAATTTTCATGGTGATTGCGAACATGTTTCCCCAAGGGTTGCTCGTCATTCACAAGGGGGGACAGATGACGAAGGCTACGGCGATAGCCAACGGCATCCTGGAGGAGATGAAATCGAGGGGATATGACGCCGTAAACACGGCCAACTATCCGGGGGACAGGTTGCCCGTCCCGGAGCAATCCGGGTTCGAGAGAAAGATAACCATAACCCCCGACGTTCCAGCTCCTGGGCTTAAAAAAGTGGAGGTTACGGTATACTGGAGGGAAGAGGGGATGGAGAGGTCTATATCGCTCATAACCCTGATAAGCAGGAGGGCGAGGTGATGCGGTTTTTGGAGAATAGGAAGGGCTTCACCATCCTCGAGATCCTCATGGCCGTGGGCCTAATGTTCATAATAATCATGGGCGTTTATTTAGCCTACCAGCTCAGCTCTTCCTCCATGGAATCCGGGGAGAAGAAGATGGAGATCCAGCAAAACATAAGGGCAGGGCTCGATTTCATGATGAGGGAGATAAGGGGGATTGGGAAGGGATTGCCCGTCGAGATCCCAAACAGGTTCAGGATACTCGAGGCGAACTCTTCCAGGATCTCCTTCCTCTCCGCCGACGGTAACAGGCTCGTGGCGACCCTCGCCTCTCCAGCAAGTGCTGGAAGCACAACGATATCCGTCTCCTCCTCGTCCGAGATATCGGGGAAGGACATGGTGTGTATAGTGGAAGGGGGTAAGGGGGAGATAAACGTGGTTTCGTCCGTATCCGGGACGAATATAACCTTGAAATACGAGCTTTTGAACGACTATCCATCGGGAGCCAATATCTACAAGCTCGAAAACCCGTCGAGGATAGCCTATGGGATAGATCTTGCGGAAGGCCAGCTCACGAGGGGCAGCGACGGAGATCTTAGAGGCAACATCAGGGGAGGGATGCAGCCTGTTGTGGATGGCGTCTCGAGCCTTTCCTTCCAATACTACGACTCCGATGGGAAGGAGCTCGAGCCTCTCCCCTTAAACGATAGCTCCAGGGACCTCGTGAGGAGGATAAAGGTGTCCATGACGATAGGCGGATACAAGCTATCCTCCGATATAAAGCCGAGGAACCTCTTCTAACCGAGTTGGGAGGTAGGGTATGATGGGAAGGCCTGAAGGCAGGGAAAGCGGGGTAGCGTTCGTGACGGTCCTCATAATAACGGCCGTCCTTATGCTTATGGGCGTCACGTTCGTCACCGTCTCCACATCCGAATATAACATGGCTTCTAATAACCTGAAGCAGGTTCAGGCCTTCTGGCTTGCCGAGGCCGGGATAAACTACGCCCTTTCCCAGAAGGTCTACGGGGGATGGAGCGCCAGGATGGATCTCGGAAACGGCAGCTTCCAGGTGGTCTTCGATAATGCCAATGTGGCCATGATATCGACGGGGACTGTGGGGAGGGCTACGAGGAGGATCCGGGTATCCGGAAGGCTCGAATGCGAGGCTCTGAAGCATGGGATATATACATCCGGGGGGGATGACGTCCCGTCCGGCGCGAACCCATTTACATACGATCCACCATATAACGATTCGGAGAATGGGCCCCTTTACAACCAGGGGGCGATACCAAGGCCCATAATATCCGGGGATCCTCCGAGGATCGAGCCTTATTATAGGGACGCCGTGGCTGCCGGCCTCTATTATCCGGGGAGTCGGACCATAAGCTCGAATACGACCATAACCGGGGTCCTATACGTTAACGGGAACCTGACCATAGGTAAGGGGGTCGATGTCACGGTCAACGGGACCGTCGTCGTCTTTAACGGGAACCTCTTCATAGAGCAGAATGCAAGGCTTCACATAATAAGGACGAGGGCCGACTATGCAAGCCTCGTAGTCATAGATCCAAATGCCCCAGCCGTATACGATCCGTCCTATTACCGAAGCCACGATCAGGAGGGCCCGGGTTCTATAATCCAGAAGACCGGGAATGCGGAGCTTTGGGTTGACGGCGGCTATATCTACTGCACAAATATGTACCTAAAGGATGGCCAGGGGACGAGGTTCGATGCCGTCCTGAACTGTTCCGGGGCGAATATAAACGGGTTCCCTTCCGGAAGCTACAAGTTCGACGAAACCGTTTACCAGAACCCTCCTGTTGGTTTCGACTTCTCCAACGTCCCGAGCTATTTCCAGATGATCCCGGGATCCTGGATGGAGATATAAAGGAGGGGATGAGGGGATGATGGATATTCGGTTGAGCCTTCCCTTCGCCTCCGGTTTATCCGTTGGATTAGATATAGGCGGGGGGAGTTTGAAGATGGCGAAGGTAAGGAAGGGGAAGGTTCCGACCCTTGTTAACCTCTCCTCCGTCCCGATATCCCCGGACCTAATATCGAGCGATGGGCTTATAACGAATCCCGATGGGTTCACCGAGGCGGTTATAGAGGTAGCGGGGATGGCGGAAGCCATTGGGGAGAACGTCGTCGTCTCAGCCGGAGGTGTTGAGAGATCTTCGTTGCTGGTCAGGTATGTTGAGCTCCAATCCCTTACCCCACAAGAGGTGAAGGATCTGAAAAGGAACTTATACAACTATATAGCCGAGAAGAGGATAGTCCTCCCCTACGACTTGAGGGAGCTGGAGGGGTTCATAATGGACTGCGATATCCTGAGGAGGAGCGAGGGGGCGAAGGGGGAAGATCTGCTCGTTATGCTTGTCCTGGCCAGGAGGGAAGTCATAGAGTCCATGGTGAGCGCTATACAGGCCGCAGGCCTTTACCCGGTAGCGGTCGAGGTCGGATCGACGGCGATCCACAGGGCGCTCCTATTCGGGGGCTACATAGGGGATGGGATCGTGGCGAGCCTCGATATAGGGGCGACGAAGACACAGGTGGACGTTATAAAGGATGGGATCCCGCATTTCACCATCTCGATCCCCTTCAACGGATCGAGGATAACGGATGCGTTGAGGTTCGGGCTCGGGTTAGGGGAAGACGAGATAGAGGCCGCGAAGAGGAAGGTAGGGGTCCTGAGGGAGAGGCAGGGGGAGCAGATCCTCGGAAGTCGGGATATGGATGAAGCGGTCTTCAACGCCATCTCCATGGAGCTCTCTTCATGTATAGAGGAGCTTGTCAGATACCTCAGCTACTACGAGGATACATATGGGGGGAAAGTGGAGAGGATCGTCCTATCCGGGGGGGTAGCTGCCACTCCGGGGATAGCCCAGTTCTTCTCGGACCGCATTGAAGGGGTGGAGGTCCAGGTATATGATCCGATCAGGGGGATGAGGATATCCAAGGGCTTTAATCCCTTCGCGATAGGTTCCCCTCCTTCCTTCTCCATAGCGGTAGGGCTTGCCCTAAGATAGCAGAAAGGGTGATTAGAGGTATGAGGGATATAAGGATAGATCTTCTGCCTCCGGAGCTTAAGCTGAAGAAGAGGGTGGAATGGGGTAGGGTTCTCCCCATCCTCGTGGCCGTCCTAATAGGCTTTATAATAGGTTTTTCATGGATCGTCATGGCCATCAACGCATCGACGCTTAAGGGGGAGATAAGGAGGATCGATGGGGAGCTGGCGAGGAAGCAAGAGGTGGTGAAGCTCGTTCGCGCCGTGGAGGAGGATATAGCGAAGATAAAGAGCAGGATAGAGGTTATTGAGAGGATAAGGGGTTCAAGGATCCTCTGGGCCGATATGCTCGACGAACTCGATTCTCTCCTCCCATCACAGGTATGGCTGACATCCATCGTCCTCTCGGAAGCCGGCAAGGTGGAGGTAAACGGGATGGGGCTAAGCCTCTCTGAGATCTCCAAGCTACTCAGGGGGCTCGAAGGATCCCCTCATTTCTCCAATGTCTCCCTCATCTATGCCAAGGAAACCTCTGCCGAGGGGATGAGGTGCTTCGAGTTCAGGATAGCTGGGGAGGTTAAGAAGGGGTCATCTGCCGAGAAGGGGGGCGAGGCGGGGAGATGAGGGAGAGGGATAAGAGGATCCTCATGGTTCTCGTTCCCATTATCGTAGCCTTGCTATACTATGTTTACATCTATTCCCCACAGACTGGGAAGATAAGGGCGTTGAAGGAGGAAAAGGCGAGGAAGGAGGGGGATCTCGAAAAGGCCACGAGGGAGGCGAACAGGCTCCCGCAGCTGCAGCAAGAGAGGGATATGTTATCGCTAAGGTTCTCGGAGATCCTCGAATCGCTCCCCGAGACCCCCGAAATGGGAAAGCTTTTCGAGTATATCGCATCGATATCGAGGAGGTATGGGATAAAAGTGATATCGCTAACCCCTGGTGGGCCAAGGGCTAAGGAGGGATATAGCGAGATCCCCTTCGAGCTCGTCTTCACCGGTAGATATGAGAAGGTAGGGGCTTTCCTCGACGAGCTCGAGCAGGGGAGGAGGGTCCTCGCTTTAGAGAAGGTAACGATGGAGCCGTTCTTGGAAAGGGGCGGGATCCCGGCAGGGGTAAAGGTACAGGCCACCTTCCTCACGTTCACCACCCAGAAGGTAGCTGGAGGGGCATCCCAACCCGCTCCACCTCCTCCATCCGGAGGCCAGGCACCTCCTAAGGAAACAGCCCCTGAGAAGGGGGGTGCTATGTGATGAGATCCCTTAGGGATATGGAAAGGAGGAAGAAGGTTCTGGCTGGGATTGGGCTTGCCTTAATAGTTGTTCTTGGGATCTACTTCCTCCTCATGGGGAGGGAGCAGAAAGCACCTCCTCCACAACCATCACAAGGCCTGAGGGCTATTAGGAAGGAGATGCTTAAACCCATCCCGTTCCAGGTGGAGGAGAGCCCTGCCGTCAGGGAGAGGAGGTTCACAGGAAGGGATCCGTTCAGGCCTCCCATCCTTACCACTGTAGAAAGGAAGGCGGTTGAGGAGAGGAAGATAAAGGCATTGGAGGAGAAGAGGAGAGCGGTTGAGGAGAGGAGGAGGAAGGAGGAAGAGATAAGGGAGGAGCTCAAGTCCCTGAACATCTCAGGGATAGTATGGGATCTGGAAAGCCCCTTGGCCGTTATCAATGGCTCGGAGGTCAGGGTTGGGGACAGGATCGGGAGCTTCAGGGTTAAGGGGATAGAGAGGGATAGGGTGATCCTGTCTTTCGATGGGATGGATTTTCACATATCCCCTGAGGGGGATTGATAAGCGTGGGGGAAGGAGGGAGAAGGTGTTGGCATATATCCTTCGATTTATGGTATTTTTAGCGGTTTTCCACGCCACGGATGCTGTCGCCATCTCCGATACCAGGATAACGGATATTATCTATAATGTCGTGGATGGGAAGGAGGCGGTGACGATAAAGGTCGAAGGCCCTGCCATCTACCGATGGCTCGTTCAAGATAAGCCGGATAGGGTAATCCTTGAGTTCAGGGATGCCACGATCCCAAGACAAGCGGAGATCCCGATTGGAGGAGAAGGGATTATAAGCTCGATAAAGGCCATGCCCATTAGAATCGACTCGAGCAAAGGCGTATCCGTTACATTGTATATGAGATCGAAGGCCGGGGTATCCGTAAAGGAGGATATAGGGAAGGTATACGTTGAGGTCTCCAGGCCATCACCTCCCCCCTTTAGAAAGGCTGAGGGGAAGAAGATCTCCCTCCTTTTCAAGGAGGAGGATATAAAGAACGTCCTCAAGATCCTATCCGCGAAAGCCGGGATAAACATCGTTGCCGGACCGGATGTCAAAGGGACCGTTACCATAAAGCTCGACGATATAGATCCGCTCGATGCCCTTAAGGTTATCCTGAAGACGGCCGGATATACGTATGAAAGGGATGGGGAGGTTTACAGGGTTATCCAGATACCCCATCCTCCCCCCGCGCCGCAGATATCGACGAAGATCATATCCCTTAGATACATAAAGGCCAAGGATTTCGCGGAGAAGGCCAAGCCCTTCCTTTCAGAACACGGGACTATATCGGTGGACGAGACAACCAATACGGTTATAGCCAGGGACATATCGCCGAATGTGGACCAGGTGGCCGAGATAGCTACAAGGATGGACGTAGCTCCTCCCCCTCCTCCCCTTCTCACGAAAACATTCAGGATCTCATATGCTAACTTGGATTCCATCGCCGCCACCTTGGAGAAGATGAAGTCGGATAGGGGATCTATAACGAAGGACGTCGCCACCGGGTCCATAGTTGTAACGGATACCGAGGATAGGGTAAAGGAGATGGAGGGGTATATAAGGTCTGCGGACACGAGGCCGAAGCTCCTCCTCATAGAGTCAACGCTCATGGAGACATCGGCGAGCGAGATGATAAATTTAGGAGGGGTTTCGTGGAAATGGACGAGGGGGACGGAATCCATGGAGCCGGGGCTCCCCTTCTCCGTTTCCGGGTTAAGCGTTGGCATAAAGTATGGGGTAGTCACGCCCTCCGAGGTCCAGGCCATAATAGGGGCTTTGGTGGAGACGCGGAAGGGGGATATCTTGGCAAGCCCTGTGATAGCCGTGAAGGATGGGCAACAGGCTACTATACACATAGGGGACAAGATAGCATACAGGGTTATTCAGGAAACCGCCCTTGGAAGGGCCTTGGAGTCAGTGAGCTTCGAGACGGTTGGGATAGTGCTTAGGGTTACCCCAACCGTCATGCCGGATGGCTATATTTCGATGAAGATACACATAGAGTCGAGCGATGCCACGGAGAGGACATCCGCCGGGATCCCGATAATATCCACGAAGGAGACGGACGTCGATGTATTGGTTAAAGAGGGGAACTCGATAGTCATAGGTGGTCTGAAGAAGAAGAGGTCCTCCGAGAGCGTCTCTAAGATCCCGATCCTGGGGGACCTTCCGATCCTCGATTTCTTCTTCAGGAGGAAGCTTTCCACGGAGGAGAGCAATTCCTTGACCGTTTTCATAACCCCAAGGATAGTGGGGGATTAAGGGGGGTGATTCGATGAGGTCGCCGGATATAAGGGAATACTTGGAGAGCTGGGAATACGATCCCAACGATAACGTTAGGATCGTGTATGGGGAAGATGGGAGGGAGATATTGCAGGTCAGGATCCCATGTGGGATCCAACAGTTCGAGCTCGAGGGGAGGCCGGATGGGAAAAGGCCATATGGGGAGGAATCGCTCCTCGACTATTTCGAGAAGCAGCTCGAGAACTACATAAAGGCCCACGGGACGGATGAGGGTTTCAGGATATCCCATGCGGATTTCCTCTCCCTCTATGATGAGGGAAACCTATATTATTATCGCTATATCCTGTGCTTTCAGCTTGGGGAGTTCGATAGAACGATAAGGGATACGGAGAGGAACATGAGGCTTTTCAGGTTCGTGGAGAAATACGTCGAGGAAGAGGATAGGGTGCTGCTTTCCCAATATTGGCCTTACATAATAAGGATAAACAAGACGGCGAGGGCCATGAAGAAGATATCCTTCGGCCTTCACAGGGAAGCCCTCCGGGATATAGAGGAGGCTATAGAATGGATCAATAACCTTCCCCCTGTTAACACCGATGTTTTCGATTACGAAAAGGAAAGGTCCTTGAGGATACTCTCATCCCTCGCAGAGGAGATAAGATCGAGTATCCCGGTTTCCGAAAGGGAGAGGATAATGAAGGAGCTGGAGGATGCCCTGATAAAGGAAGATTACGAAAAGGCCGCAAGGCTCAGGGATCTCCTGGGGAGGATTTAAGAGATGAGGGACGAGCTAATCCTCGGCATAGACCTTGGCACCACGAACATAAAAGTGGCAGCCTTCTCTATAAATGGGGAGATGGTGGCCGTTGGCTCTAAGCCAACCCCATCGTATTCCCCAAGGCCTGGGTGGACGGAGCACGACCCCTCCGAGATCAGGGATTCCCTCATATCGGCTATAAGGGAGGTAGTGGAGAGGTCCAAAGATCGCGGCAGGATAACGGCCGTTGCCGTTGCGAGCATGGGAGAAGCTGGGGTGCCGATATCCTCCGATGGAAGCTGGTGTGGGCCGATAATAGCTTGGTTCGATCCGAGGTCCGAGCCACAGGCAAAGATGATAGAGGAGCTGATAGGGGGATTCAGGATCTTCGAGATAACGGGAAATTCTCCTCATCCCATGTTTTCCATAAACAAGATAGCCTGGCTTAAGGAAAACATGCCCCACGTGTATTCGAAGATGAAGAAATGGTTGTGCATGGAGGATTTCGTCATATACATCCTCTCGGGGGAGATGGTCACGAGTTACTCGATGGCATCGAGGACCATGGCATTCGATTTAAGGAGGAAGGAATGGTCGAGGGAGATACTGGAGGCCGTCGGCATCCCCCATTCCCTTTTCCCAACCCCAATGCCAAGCGGGAGACCAGTAGCAAAGATCCTCCCCGATATCTCCAGGGAAACCGGGATAGATGAGGGGGCATGGGTTGTTACCGGTGGACACGACCACACATGCGGGTCCGTGGCATCATACGCGTTCGAGGAAGGCGTCCTCCTCGATTCGTCCGGGACGACGGAGGCGATGTTCCTCTCCATAAAGGATCCTATCTTCTCCGAAGAGCTTATGAGGAGGGGGTATTCATATGAATGCCACGCGATCGGCGATCTATACGTGCTTTCCAGCTTCATAATGACATCGGGCGTTGTCCTCGATTGGATCAAGGATATAACCGGATACGGGGATTACGAGGACCTCTCACGGGATGCGGCCTCGATCGAACCGGGATCCAATGGCCTCTTCCTCCTCCCTCATTTCAGGGGAGCGGGAACCCCATATGGAGATCCGTTCTCGAGAGGGGCAATCGTTGGGATAGGGGATCTGCACGGGAGGGCGCATCTTGCCAGGGCTGCTATGGAAGGGATATGCTACGAGATGAGGGCCAATATCCAGACCATAGAATCATTTGGGTTCGAGGTAAGGCTTATAAAGGCCATAGGAGGAGGGGCCAGAAACGACTTTTGGCTCAAGATGAAGGCGGACGTAACGGGGAAGGAGATAATCGTCCCCTCTATCTCGGAATCAACCGCCTTCGGTGCGGCGCTCTTAGCAGGGCTCGGCATAGGCCTCTACAAGGATCCTGCGGAAATCGGGAAGATCATCAAGGTAAGAGCACATATAACCCCGAACATGGATATGCACAGGATCTATACCGGGATCTACGAATCCTTTTACCTCAAGATCTACGATGCGCTCTCCGAACTCAACAGGAGGATCTCGTCCACCTTCCTCTCGAACTCCTCCACCACCTCGGGCGGATAGGGCCTTGTCCCGGACCTGTTATAAGGCTTTATCCTAACCCCTTTCCTCGCAAGATATTGTTTCCAAAGGACGGTTCTATCCATACCCTCACCCACGGATAATATAGAGTGGACGGCTTCTTGCAGCTTGGCAGCCCTTTCCATATCCCCGTTCAGGAAGCTTTTCCTGATGAGTTCGAGGAGATGCGGGTAGATATTGCACCCTTCTCCTATAACCCCCTTTGCGCCAAGCTTAAGCGCTTCGAGGTAAAACCTCTCATCCCCGGCTATTAGGGAGAAGTCCGGCCTTCTCGAAGCAACCTCGGCTATGGGGGCGAATATATCCCTTGAAGAGGTGGATAGCTTGAAGCCGACTATGTTCTCGATCTCCATAAGCCTCGATAGGACTTGTGGGGTTATCCTGTATTCCTCCTCCACCCCATGAGGCTGGTAGAGGATTATCGGGATCTGGACGGCCTTCGCCATCCTCTCGTAATACCTTACGATCATATCCTCATGGCTTTCCCCGGGCTCGGGGACGAGGGCTTTCGGGACGATGAGAACAGCCCCGTCTGCCCCAAGCCCCTTGACGTATTCCATGATCTCTATCCCCTGGCTTATATACCTCGATGGCTCCGGCCTATGCCTCGGATCCCAGTCGAACTCCCCGGAGCATCCAACTATCACACCCATCTTCGTCTCCGACCTGGCTGTTTTCAAGGCAACTTCGGCGAAGAGCTTTACCTCGCTCGCCAGGAAGGTATGCATCCTCCCTATTCCGCTCCTTATAAAGACGGTCCTGACATGGCCCTTCCTTCCAAGCCATCTTATCATCTCGCTTATGCCTGTTAAATCTATGGTATCGTCCTCGTTGAATGGGGTGAACATAGGCGCTATGGCCCCTGTTAGGAATTCGTATCCCAAAGCCATCACCTTTCCCTGTTCGAAAGCCAAAGGTCTATCGGTTTCCTGGCATCCGTCTGGAAGGGAAGCGAGATCCTCTTCCCACTTCCTGCCGATGCATATGCCGCGAAGATGATCTCGAGGACCGCCTTCCCATCTTCCCCCGTTTCGAGAGGTTCCTTATCGTCCCTCACGCATTCGACGAAGTGGGAGAGCTCCTGGGGGAATCCGTAGTTCCAGATCTCCTCGTATACGGTGAAGGTCCATCCTTTTGTAGAAGGCGCCTTCTCAACGGCATATCCGTATCCGACCTCGCTGTATGTTTCCAGGGCTATTCCGTGTAAGAGATCAGCATATGTTACCCCATCGCTCCCGTATATCTCCGCCCTGTCGTCCATCCCTCCCCTCTTAGCCCAGCTGTCCTCTATAAGGGCCACCGCCTCGTTTTCGAACTCTATCACGCATATCGAGTTGTCGTCCCCTTTCGTTATATCCTTGTGAACATATGTCCCACACTGTGCCCACACGCTTTTGGCCTTTGGCTTTCCGAGGATCCACCTCGCAAACTCTATGCCATGGCATCCCATGTCCAGGAGGACCCCGCCTCCGGATTTATCCACGTCCCAGAACCATTCGCTGTGAGGCCCGAAGTGTTTCTCGCTTTGCTTTACCAGGTATACCTTCCCTAAGGCCCCTTCCTCGACGAGTTGTTTCGCCCTTACGTATTTAGGGGTGAAACAGAGCTCTTCTGCATACATCAGCTTTACCTTCGCCTTCTTACATGCATCTATCATGGCGTCCGCTTCTTGCAAGTTCATGCACATCGGCTTCTCGCATATGACGTGCTTTCCAGCATTTGCCGAATCTATGCACGCCTGAGCGTGGAGGTAATTTGGAAGGCAAAGGTCTACGATATCTATTTCGTCCATCTCGAGCATCTTCTTGTAATCGGTGAAGTGATGGGGTATCCCATGTTTCCTCGCGAATCCCTCCGCCTTCCCTGGGGTTGGCGATGCCACTGCGAACACCTCGGCATCGGGAACCTGTTTGTAAGCCTCGGCATGGATCTCGGCGACAAACCCGGATCCTATTATCCCGATCCTAACCTTTTTCGCCATATCCCATCCCTCCTATAGCCTCGATCTATCGAGATATCGCGTTATTTAAGGTATCATATTTCGTTCGGCTATGTCAATAGTAGGGGCAGGCCCCCGTGCCTGCCCAATGCAGGCCCTCGATCAGGATTTCGGAGTTCGGAATTCGGATTTCGGAATTGAAAAATCCTTTGTAGGGGCAGGCCCCCGTGCCTGCCCTATTTTTGGACAAACACCAATAGAGAAATTGCGGAAGGCGAATTGCGAAAGGGGAAAAAACAAATTGCGAAAGGCGGAAGGCGAATTGCGAAAAATGAGAAGTTGCGAAGGGCGGATTGATTATTTCGGATCAATTTCGCAATTCGCAATCTCCTCGTAGGGGCAGGCCCCTGTGCCTGCCCTATTTTTGGGCAACCACAGGGGGTTGCCCCTACTTGACACGCTGCGCAACTCCCAGTAGTATAATTGTGGTTATTAAGGAAAGGGGGAGTTCTCATGCGCACGATAACGATATGTCTTTTCATGGTATTGGGGCTGACCGCTCATTCCATTGCGGGTTGGCTCGCTGTGGATTGGCAAGGACGGGAACCGATTTTTGAGCCCGGCTCGCTGTTCTGGCATACCGGAGAGTTTTCGGCTTCGCCTGTCCTCTTCCGCACCGTCCTTACGATACCCGATAAGCCATTGGATTTCGCCGCCGTTCGTATCCAGAGCCGTCGCTATGCCTACTTGTTCATCACCCGCTTCGATCGCTTTTCCGAGCTCGACCCGTTCGGCAGATCGATCGCCAAAGCCGAAGCCCCCGCCGGACAACCGGATTCCATCGTCACCCTGTTTGCCGACCTAACGCCGCACTTGATCGTGGATGCCGGCCTTAACACCCCGGATAAGGTCGCTTTGCTTGTCAGCACGCCGGCCGAGGGTTTTCGCTTCGAAGCCGTCGTCGTTTTCCGCGATGGCACCGCGCAATTCTTAGCCAATGATCCGAACCACTGGCGTGCTCAGAAGTTCCCCCCACTGACCGTGCTGGAGTCCGAACCCTGTATGCGCCCCGATTTCGACGACCGCAGCTGGTTTCCTGTAAGGGTTATCGGCGGCGATAACACGACCTCGCCGAACCAACTGGCTTCCGAACTCTACGCTTTTGTTCAGCAGGAGAGACAGGAGCGATTGAAGCGGAAAATGGACGAGCTGCGGTGGCGGCTCTCCTTGCTTCGGGACAAGGGGATCGTCATCGTGGATGACGAAGCCAAAGGCTTCGGCGGCGCCGGACGGCTTCCCGAATGGGTGCGACGGGCGTCGGATGAACTGCTGCGAGGGATGGAAGCGGCGAAAGGGGAAATGCTTTCAGTTGCAGTAGAAGCCCTCTCCTTGTTTGTCTGGACAAACGACGAGATGACAAACTTAGCCAATCACGTTATCCTATGGCGAGCGCTTCAGCAGCCGGAACGCTCCCGCCAATGCGAGGAAAAGGCCAGGGAATTCGCCCCTCTGCTGCAAAAAGCCGAGATGACCCTACGGCAGGCATTGTTGCATAGCGGGGCATCGGAGGGAACCCCGCCCGAGCTTCAAATGGCATGGGGATCGCTACGAACCCTGCGTCGAAAAATGCTGGCGTTACGCCATCCCGATAAGGGAAAGGCGTTGGTCATCAACGACCTCAACGGCGGGCAGGAAAACAAATTCGGCTGGTTTGATACGACGGCGCTCCTCGATAACGATATCACCAGATGGGGCTTACGGATTGAAACGCCTGCAACGGTTTTCGCCAGCCCTCTTTCTCCCGCCGCGCTTTTCACCGTTCAGGGCACGGAGTTCACGCTCTCCGGCTGGGGCGAGCTGAAGCCGTTGCGGGTTTACCGGAAGCCGCAAAATACCGGGCCCGTCTGCCTCTGGGCGGTGATAGGCAAAAGGGTGCGGAGTTTGCGCCCGCAAACCGATGGCATCGTCTACGACCGATCCATTCACGGGGAGTTGAGCGAGAACTGGCTTTTGTTGGTTCACGATCTGGCACGAGGTGGCGGTTTGCCCATTCAGATCGTTTGCCTTCGGCATCCATCTAAGGTCGTCTTCCACATAGGCGAGAAGGGCACGGAGGCGGTCACGCTCCTCTTCGATACCCCCGGTGCGCAGGTGTTCGTGTTGAAACCTCTGAAGGAGTGGAGGGGTTTGCTGAGGATGGCCCAGGAGCTATTGGAGGAGCAGGAGTTCACGCCTTACCTTGCGCAGTTCCGCCTCTGGTCTCGGGCACTGCTACGCTATCCGATCGGCTTCAGCGAGGCCTTCATCCATGACCCGGAAGATCCCAATGCCCTGATCATCGCCAACGTTTACAACTATTGGGAGTTTCGCGATGCGTGGAACACCGAGCCGCTGAAATTGGCCCCGTTGCCACCACTGGCGAGTTACGGATTGCTTAGGGACTACCCCGGCTTACAAGTGCTCGGAGATGCAAAGACCCTCGGTTCATGGGGTGTATGGGGCGATCACATCGCCGTCGTCGAGGGAGATCTCATCGTTTACCGAGTGCCTGTCCATCCAATCAAGCGCTTCGGCGGCTTCACGGCCTTCTGTTTCGGACCGACGGACATCGGCGTGCCGGGAAACCTGACGGAGCTGGACCTAATTAAGCGCACGGGTGCCAACAGCTTCCGACCACAGCACAATCGCGCGGACGAAGCAGCGATGCAACTGGTGCGATGGTGTGCTGAGCGCGGGTTACAACATCTCTTCAACGTGGACGAGAAATGGGTGCCAGATGTCGTGGCTCATTATCGTCGGCTGGCGGAGCTGTGCAAAGACCTGCCCCCAGATGCCGTTGGTTACGATCTGCTAAACGAGCCGGAAACACGTGAGCCCCGTGACTACAACGCCTTGCTCCGTCGCATCACACGGGCGATCCGCGAGTTCGACAAGATACATCCGATTTACGTCGAAGTCATTGCGCCCTGGGGACCGGGCGCACAGCCCTATCCTGAATCGGCATTTGCCAACCTCGAGCCGACGGGAGACCCGCTGACCGTTTACAGCTTCCACGACTACGAGGTGCGGCTGATGCCCCGTTACCCAAACGAACAGGTGGACATCCGTTCCTTGCTGGCACGATGGTTGCCGGCTTTCAAGTTCAGCATCGATCATCGGGCTCCCATTCATTTAGGCGAGTTCGGAGCATTTGAACAGACGGAAGAGGATATCTATGCGAACAGATGTGCCATCACGTTGCTCCTGGATTACTTTCGCATCTTCGATCGGTTCGGCTGGCATTTTCATTACTACAGCAATCGGGGCATCGTGAGGGTGAGGAGGGATGGAAGCATAGAAGAAAGCCTCGTTCAGGAGGCCTTCCGGCGTTATTTTGCTTTGGGACGAAGTCTTTAACCCATTCTAACGGACAAGGAGGCGATGATCGTGTTTGTATTTCCAGTCGTTGGTTGTCTCATAAGCCCTGCCGATGTTGAGGCTTGGATAATGCGCTATTTTGCGCAGGGCGTCGTGCCCCCTTTCTCCTTTGCCTACGGTGGGAAGCCTTCCTCACAGCTTCTGCCTAACTGGCGGTTTGCCAGCGAGCGGAGGCGTCTGGAGGACGGAAGCGAAATACGGACCCTAACGTGGATCGATCCGGAGACAAAACTTGAGGTTCGATGTGAATGCACCCTGTTTCCGGACTTCCCAGGGGTTGAGTGGGTGCTCGTCTTCGAGTTTCCCGAGGATGGGGGCAGTAAATCCCCCTTGCTTGAAGACATCCAGGCGCTCGAGCTTAAGTTCGTGGGGGAAAAGCACAAGGGCTTTGTCCTCCACAGGTCTCTTGGGAGCAATGCACAGCGAAACGACTTCGCTCCGGTACACGAGGAGTTGAAGCCGGAAGGCTTAATAGAGCTTGCACCAATTGGCGGTCGTTCGTCTAATAGGACGGCATTGCCCTTCTTTAACATCGAAGCCATAGGGGAAGGCGGCCTCATCGTAGCCATAGGCTGGTCCGGGCAATGGGCCGCTTCCTTTAAACACGAGGGCGATGGGATAAGGATTCGTGCTGGTATGGAACTTACGCGCCTTCGCCTTCTTGGCGGGGAACGGATCCGCACCCCACGCATCTTGCTCCTCTTCTGGCGCGGCGATGATTTCTTGATCGGACAAAACACGTTTCGCCGCTTCGTCCTCAAACATCTATCTCCTAAACGGAACGGCAAGCCTGTCACGTTACCGCTATCCTGCACATCTTGCGGACCACCCGACGAAGCCAATAGGGCAACGGAGCGGAATCAGATCGAGTTCTCATCGCAGTTCGTCCGCTATGGGGTTGAATATTTCTGGCTTGATGCGGGCTGGTTTGAGGGGCGATGGCCGAATGGGGTCGGCAATTGGTTTCCCAGGAAGGACGGATTCCCGAATGGCTTAAGGCCCCTTTCGGATGCGCTAAAACAAATGGGCTTTAAGGGGATGATACTCTGGTTTGAGCCGGAGAGGGTTTACCAGGGCACGTGGATCGATCGCGAGCACCCCGACTGGGTTCTGCGCCTTCCCGGAAATCCCAACGGGTTGCTCAACCTTGGAAACGAACAAGCGCGCAGGTGGCTGACGGAACACATCTCGGCGATGATAGAACGCGAGGGCATAAGCGTATATCGTCAGGATTTCAACATCGATCCGCTTCCTTTTTTGCGTGCGGCGGACCCGCCGGAAAGGCAGGGGATTACGGAAATAAGGTATATCGAGGGGCTCTACGAGTTCTGGGACGAGTTGCTCAAGAGGAATCCGAGCCTGCTGATCGATAATTGCGCTTCCGGTGGGAGGAGGATCGACCTCGAGACGGTTTCGAGGAGCGTCGTGCTCTGGAGGAGCGACTACCAATACTTCGAGCCGATAGGGCAGCAGTGCCACACATACGGCATAAGCCTCTGGCTCCCGACGACGGCAACCGGATGTGGTTACCCAACGGCATATATGCTCCGCAGCGCAATGGGAAACGGCATGGGGTTGTGGGTTCCATGGTCGCCGGATGCGCCATACGAGGTCTACAGCCGTTATCTGCCATGGGTGAGATGGGAGGCCGACAAGCCCCTCGATGTTGGGTTTGCCAAGGCCCTGGTCGATGAGTTCAAACAAGTGCGCCATTTCTTCTTCGGCGACTTCTATCCGCTGACCCCATACAGCACCGATGAGGATGTATGGATGGCCTATCAGTTCCACAGGCCGGATTTGAACGCCGGGATCGCCCTCGCCTTCCGGAGGGGCGGGTGCCGGGAGAAATCCCTGATGGTGAGGTTATGTGGACTGGAAGGGGGAAGCCAATACGAGGTGGAGTTTAGCGACGAGCAACTCAGGCGCACGAAGACGATGCTGACGGGAAGGCAACTCGCCGAGGGGATCGAGGTCATATGCGAACAAGCGCCCTCTTCCATGCTTATCGTTTACCATGAGGCGGGGAGGTAGACAAAAGAACGCCCAACATGGTTGGGCTCCTACTTGGCGGAGGGGCCAGCACGTTGAACGTTCCAACGTTACAAGGAGGGTAGCAGGCCAATCATATTGGCCGTATGGTGATGGCTAAGGGAGCAAAGAGCAAGGAGCATGGAGCAGAATCTTGGGGATGGGAGGAATGCCCAACATGGTTGGGCTTCTACCCCTCCCTTGGCGGAGGGGACAGCACGTTGAACGTTCCAACGTTTAAACGTTCAAACGTTCCAACGTTCATTACACAAGGGTTGCCCCTACAAGAGATTCTCCCCTGCTCCTCAGCTCCCCCTCCCCCATCCTCAAATGAGTGGGTAGTTACCTTATGGATAACGCAGTCACGTTACAACGTGCCCCTACTTGACAGAGGGAGATAGCGTGGTATAATGATAAATGGATAAGAAAGGGGGGAGGATGGGTTTATGAAGATGGGTTGTAAAAATCGCCTTTGGTTTTGGCTTATCGTGCCTTCCATAGCCTTTTTGCCCCTTCTATCCTTTGGGGCGGAAAAGGGCAACTGGATCGTCTTCACATCTCCATCGGTTATATCTAAGGTCCTATCGGATGGGGATCTGCTTTGGATAGGGACGGATGGAGGGCTGATAAGGTATGAGAAGGGGAGCGGGAGGGCACGCCTCTTCACCGTCCTCGATGGCCTTCCAAGCAACCACATAACGTCCATCTGCGTAGAAGGGGACACCGTCTACATAGGAACGGACAAAGGGGTTGGGATTATGGACAGGAGGGAGGGGATCGTGGGGAGGATCGGGAAGGAGGAAGGGCTGGCGAAGGAGTCCGTCCTATCCCTTGCGGTCGGAGGCGGTTCCCTCTGGATAGGGACGGCGGAGGGGGGGTTGTTCAGGTATGATTGGGATAAGAAGGTGGCATTCCTTGTTCCATTCCCTGCCGAGAAGATGAGGCGTCCCGTGGCGGAGAGGGAGAAGGAGGAGGAGAGGAAGGCTATAGAGGAGGCGATGCGCCAAGGCTTGCCGGTTGCCCCGATAGGTATCCTCCCTATATCCCCGCGCGCCCTCGGTCGTCCCCCCATAATGGGAGGCGGTCAAAAGGGGGAGGTTCCGGAGGAGCTTAAAATGGAAGGGAAGGAGGAGATGGAGGGCAAGCAATGGGGAGGTATAGCGGAGATGTGGGTCATGGGCGATAAGCTCTGGATGTGTGCCACCGGGATGTTCGCCATAGGGAGGATGGACCTGAAGACGGGGGATTTCGAGGACCTCACCCCAACGGCGTTCCTGACCAGGTCCCCTGTATCGATGGCGGTAGGGGAGGAGGATATATGGTTGGTCTTCGGCCCCTTAGGCCTCGACGTCGGGATAGAGGGGGGCATGATCATCTCGCCTGGGCATGTGGCCTCCAGGTTCGATATAAAGGATGGAACGTGGAAGCATTACGACATGATGGGCTACGGGTTCGAGGATCCGAGGGTGAACGCCGTCGTGATGAGCCCTGGAAAGGTATGGCTTGGAGGGATAGGCCAGCTTTCGTGTTATGATAGGGCTACTGGAACGTTCAAACACTGGTTCTCCGGGGAAAACGGGATCCCGGACGATGTCGTCATAACATCCCTTTCTTACGATGGCAAATACATTTGGTGTGGAACCGGATCAAACGGCCTCGCAAGGTGGGATGTGGATGAAAGCAAGTGGGAGCCGGTTCCTATAAACATAGAGGGCGAGAAGATCCTGCCGGGGAACAACATAAGGAGCATAATGAGGTATGGATCGAAGATGTGGGTCTCGTTCAGGGACGAGGGGATAGCCGTGATAGATCCGGAGGACTTCTCCTATAAGAGGATCACGAAGGAAGATGGGCTGGAGGACATGGTTGTTTCCATGGCCTATGGATTGGGGAAGATATGGCTCGCCTATGCGAACGAGGGGGTTGGATGCTATGACCCGGAGACGGGCCGGATAAGGAACTACAAGAAGGTGGACGGGTTGGTGAGCAAGATGGTGAGGGATTTGTGTGTAGATAAGGATACGGTATGGGCCGGGACGGTTTTAGGCGGGGCTGCGAGGTTTGTCGGGACGAGGTGGATCCCGATAACCTCCATCGATGGCCTTTCCGGGGATGTCGTCCTATCCATCGCCGTGGACGGGGATCTTGTCTGGTTCGGGACATATGGCGAAGGGGTGTCATGCCTGGATGTGAAGTCGGGAACGTGGAAGATATACAGGTCTCCGAGGAAGAGAGGGGATAAGGAGGCGAAGCCGGAAGGGCTTGGATCGGACATAGTGAGGGATATAGTCGTTGGGGAGGGGAAGGTATGGTTTGCGACGAGCGAGGGCTTGAGCTTATTCGATAAGGCTTCGGGAAAGTGGAGGACGTTTGACGAGAGGGATGGGCTCGTCAATAGGGATGTTAGTTGCCTGCTCCTGGATGGGGAAAGGCTCTGGGTCGGAACGAGAGGAGGTTTGTCCCTCTATAACATGGCCGATGGGAGCTGGAAATCCTTTACAATAGTTGATGGATTAGCCGATAACTCCATCACATCCCTCGCGCTGGATCCTAAGGGAAACCTATGGGTTGGGACAATAAGAGGTTTGTCGATATTGAGGAGATAAAGGGGATTTTGGGCGATGACCCCATAAGAACGGCCTCCATCTTCTCCTGTATCCTCTTGCTTATCCTCTCCCCCTTCTGGTATGGAGGGGTTACCCCTTCCTTCGTAGCTCTCATGGAGTCCGTGGCGACATCCCTTGTCGTGGCTCATCTTATAAGGATGATAAGATCTGGGGAAATAGCGCTGGCGAAAACACCCGCCGATATCCCGATCCTCCTCCTCATAGCAGCTGCCGTTATCTCGATCTTCTTCGCCCAGAACAAGTTCAGGGGGATAATGGCGTTCTATAACATCCTATCCGCCATATTCCTGTTCTACATCTGGTCGAACATCAGGCCGAGGCCGTGGGAAGTAGAGGCGATCCTCTGGGCCATAATGCTCTCGTCCTTTACACAGGCCATGGTCCCACTTGTCCAGCATTACTGGTATGGGGTGGAAAGGCCTGCCGGGTTGAACGTCAACCCGAACCTCCTGGCTGGATACCTCATCATAGGATTCTCCCTCGCCATATCCCTCCTTCTCTATGGGGAAGGGAGGGGCACGGCTTTCAAGCTCTTGGTTGGGGCCATAGCCATCTTTACCGGACTCGCCATAGTCGTGACCTCTTCCCGCGGGGGGATCCTTTGCGCCGTTGTGGCCACCGTCTCTTTGGCCGTCTTTAAGAGGTCCTGGAGGATATTTGGGATCCTGGCCATATGCGTGGGCCTTCTCCTTTTAACCCCAAACCCTTTCTCGAGAAGGCTCTCGGAGATGAGCAAGGATATATTAGCGTATAAAAGGATAAACATATGGATGAGCGGGTTGAAGATGGCGAGGGATCATATCCTGACGGGGGTTGGGGTTGGGAACTACATGGATGTGGAGCCGAAATACATGACGGGGATAAAAGAGGCTGCGGCAAGATACGCCAGGGTTGCCGTCTTCGCCCACAACGAATACATACAGTCCGTCGCCGAGATGGGGATAGGGGGTTTAATAGCCTTTATAGGGATAGGGGCGACCATTATCCTTTCGTCTTGGAGGCTTATAAGAAGGGGGAAGGACGATTTCACGCCGTTTAGGGTCGCGGCAACGGTGGCTTTGATAGCCGTCGGGACCCATGCCGCCTTCGACTTCAACCTCCATTCCAACGCCATACTCATCGCTTCCTCGATAATAGCGGCGACGGCTGGGATGCCTGCCGTGGGGGAATACAGGACATCTATACCATCGAGGGCGAGATTCCTTTGCTTAGTCATGATCTTCTCCATCCTCTCGGCCTTCTTCATCCTCGGACCCCTCATCTCCAGGGCGATGTTGAGGGGGGCTGCATCCTGCATAAGGAGGGGGGATTTCGATGGAGCCATAAGATATGCGCGTGCTGCAACGATCCTCGCATGGGGGGACGCTTACCCGAGGATAAGGCTCGGCGATACATACATGGTGAGGTTCATAAGGGGGGAAAGGAAGAAAACGGATGATTTCGTGAACGCTTATGTGGAATACGAGATAGCGCTTATGCTCAACCCCTCCGAGTCCCATGTCTATTCCAGGCTCCTGAGGATGGCCGAGCTCGTATCCGGCGGAAGGGGGATAAGAAGGGGGGCGTTCAAATACGTAGAAGGGATCTTAAAGAGGAAGATAGAGGCGAATCCATATTATGCCTTCGATTACCTCAACCTCGCCAGCCTCTATATAGCCGTTAAGGATTACAGAAGCGCCGTGCCTTTGCTTAAGAAGGCGGTTGGGCTCGAGCCGAACTTCGTCAGGGCCCATCATCTCCTCGCACAGGCACTCCTCGCCCTTGGGAGGAAGGAGGAGGCGAAGGCGGAGGAGGAGAAGGTTAAGGAGATAAAGGCCGCGAACATAAAGCCGACGACGGAATACGAGGCGAAGATACTCGAAGGGCCATAAGCCCTCTCCATCTAAGGCATAGATCCTTTGGATTCCATCGCCACCTTATACATGGCGAGGATATTCTCGAGCTTAACGGCGTTATCGAGCTCCGTTGTGGATCCTATAAAATAGCCTGGCCAACCTTCCCTTATAGCACGACGACATTCCTCCTCGACCTCATCCGGGGTTCCAAAGGAGAGGAGTTGGCTCATATCTATGCCCCCTGCAAGGAATATCCTGTGCCCATACCTCTCCCTTATCTCCCTTATGCTCATCCCCGAAACCGTCTCTATGGGGTTTAGGCCATCTATCCCCGCCTCTATGAGCTCATCCATCACATCCATGAGGTAGCCATCGGAATGGAAGAGGCATTTGAACCCGTGTTCATGCCAAGCATCGTTCAGTTTTTTGAGCCTTGGGAAGAACTCCCTCCTCAGGAAATCCGGGGAATGGAGCAGCCTCCCTTTACACGCTATATCGCCGTAGGTCATCACGGCAGGGGATAAGCTCCTGTCTGCTATCGTGTGGCAAACCTCTATATTGTATTCGGTGTAGACATCGAGGAATTCGGAGATAAGGCCAGGGTCGTCCTTCTCTATGTATGAGAAGAGCTCGAACCCAAGGCGATGCCTTATGTCGTCCAATCCCACCCCTTGTTCCGCCAAGAGGTTAACGGTATCCCCGATGGCATCCTGGGTCAGGAGAAAGGAACGATGGTATCTTTCCCTGAATCCACTCCTATTTGCGATAAGGTCCTTCGTCCCGGCCTTTATCCTCCTTATCCAGCCCTTGACGAACTCTATCGCTCCTCCTTCATCCTCGAAAGGCCTCTTTACTATCCACGATGTCTTCTCCCTCCTGCTCGAACGCCATACGAATCCTAAATCGTCCACCCATTCCCGATCTGTAATCGGTCCAAATCCAACGCTTCTTGTCATGTCCAGCATTGCGGAGACGGCTTTCCCAACCATCCTGAACAGCTTTTCGGCCGTCTTTGGGTCCTCGGATGGCAGGGGTATCCTCTCGCCGCTGAAGTATTCTATAGCGGCATCGCATCTGAGCAGGTCGTAGATGGGGACCCGATCCGTTTCCCGAAAAGCCATCGTCCTCTCAACCCTTTCCCTCTTCGTCATTCCCTTTCCCATCTACCCACCTCCTCCTTAGGTTCGTCTGGGTATTATACCGAATGACCGATGATTTTTCAAGTCGAGCAGCCTTGGCGTTGTGGATAAGTGCACTCGGAAGGCGGATCGTAACCATCCTTGTAGGGGCAGGCCCCTGTGCCTGCCCTTATTTTGGGCAACCACAGGGGGTTGCCCCTACAATTCCGAATTCCCTTACGGGGTAACGCAGTCGCCCGGGTATTGACATGGGGATCGAAATCATGATATAATGAAAAGTGACAAGGAGGGCTATGCCTAATTGGCAAGGCGTCGGTCTTGAAAACCGATGGGGGCTCGGCCCCCTTACAGGTTCGAGTCCTGTGCCCTCCGCCAGATGATAAGGGCGGAAGGGTGGCCGAGACGGCTTAAGGCGCGGTCCTGCTAAGACCGTGGGCGGGCAAAACCTGCCTCGTGGGTTCGAATCCCACCCCTTCCGCCATCTTCCAAAAAGGGAGGGAGGAACGATGTTTCAGGGTAAGCGGGTTTGGGTGATAATGGCTTGTTTCTTAGTTCTCCCCGTTTTATCCCTTGTTAGCTGCGCGAAGAAGGAAGAGGAGAAGCCGCCGACGCCGACGGGTGCTGTTATTGTAGGGAAGGCGGTCCTAAGCGGGGAGAAGGACTTCTCCGGGATCACGGTCTCCATAGAGGCCCTTGGCGTTTCCACCACGACGGATGCAAGCGGTTCCTTCAAGCTCTCCGGGCTCACCGAAGGGGTGTGGAAGGTGAAGTTCGAGAAGGAGGGGTTCGTCGTTAAGGAGGTGGAGTTGACGGTAACCGGGACTGGGACCGTGGACATGGGGACGGTGGAGCTCGTCAAGCCCTCGAAGATAACCGGGAAGGTGACTTTGGAGGGAGCCGATGACCATTCCGGTATCCTCGTTGTGCTTCAGGATACCATGTTCCAGGCCAGGACGGCAAGCGACGGGAGCTTCGAGATAGGGGGTTTAAGCGAGGGGAGCTATGTCCTCGTCGCCAGCAAGGAAGGATGGGAGCAGAAGGCTATAGATGTATCCGTTGGGGTTAGCGAGGAGGTGGACATAGGGGAACTCGTCCTCCCTAAGGTAAAGGTTCCCGGGCTTCCTTCGGGCGCAAAGCTCCTTTGTTATTACGATTTCGAGAAGGACCCGATAGGGCAGGTTCCGGCGGGATGGGAGCATCTACCTGGAGGTGCGAGCGGTCAGCCGAATGGGGTCGTCGACGTCGATCCGACGAATCCGAAGAACAAGGTTTTCTATGTGGCGAGGATATCGGACGAGCCGTTATACGCTACCGGAGACCCAGGGTGGAAGGATTACGTTATGGAATGGGATTGGTATATAGTCCACGACTCCTACATAGCATGTGTATTCAGGGTCAAGGACAGCGACAACTTCTACCAGGTTAGCAGCAGGCAGGGAAGGGCCGAGGTCCATTTTTATAAGAGGCAAGCGGGTAGTTGGACTGCTATCCATACATCGCCGGGGCAGTATCAGATGCCTCTTAATAAGTGGTTCAGGTGTCAGCTCACCGTTAAGGGGAGCGAGTTCTCGCTTAAGATAAAGGAGAGGGACGATCCAACCCCGTTTGACAAGCTGGGCGTAGTTGTTTCGGGTAGCGACGGAACGTTCACCGAGGGAAGGGTTGGGGTTCACGGATCCGATTACGTGGACAACTTCCTCGTGTATATACCGAAGGGATGGTGATAGAAGCGCGGCCGTAGCTCAACGGAGAGAGCGATGGACTACGAATCCATAGGCTGGAGGTTCGAATCCTCTCGGCCGCGCCAGAGGATTCGTTATGACGGATGGGGATTACATATATTTCATGGGCGAGGCCCTTAAGGAGGCGAGGGAGGCAGCATCGAAGGGCGAGGTTCCGGTAGGGGCTGTTGTGGTCCTGGATGGTAGGATAGTTGGGAGGGGGCATAACCTAAAGGAAAGCCTACGGGATCCAACGGCCCATGCGGAGATACTGGCGATAAGGGATGCTGCCGGTAGGCTTGGGAGGTGGCGTCTTGAAGGGTCTTCCCTCTTCGTTACGGTGGAGCCATGTCCGATGTGTTTCGGGGCCATGATACAGGCGAGGGTGGGGAGGGTTGTTTACGGGGCGAGGGATCCGAAGTTCGGGGCATGTGGATCTGTTGTGAGTTTGAACGAATGCAAATTCAACCATATCCCCTCGGTTGAAGGAGGGGTTATGGAGGAAGATGCAAGGGATCTTTTGAGGTCGTTCTTTGAGAGGCTCCGTTAGAGGATATGCGGAGGGATACCGAAGTGGTCGTAACGGGGCCGACTCGAAATCGGCTTGGCGGGCTTTCCCCCGCCACGTGGGTTCGAATCCCACTCCCTCCGCCAGGCTGGAGGGATCGCGTAGTGGACTAGCGCGCTCGCCTGGAGAGCGAGTAGGGGTCAAAAGCCCCTCGTGGGTTCGAATCCCACTCCCTCCGCCAATAAAAGGGGGGCAGTAGCTCAGGTGGGAGAGCGCCAGAATCGCACTCTGGAGGTCACGGGTTCGAATCCCGTCTGCTCCACCATTCAATTAGCTTATAAGCTTGGCCGCGCTAGGTGGGGAGCTAGCGGTGCCCTGTAACCCGCAATCCGCTACAGCGGGGCTGAATCCCCTTCAAGAGGTTCGGGGATGTCAGGGCCAGATCCGGGCGTACGGCGTTGATGGCTGGGTCCCACGCGACGGAAGGTCGTGAACCCCGCCAGGTCCGGGAGGAAGCAACGGTAAGCGATCACTTCCGGGCGCCGTGGGGGAGCCTGGTCGGAGCTGGTTGCCCGGGAGTCGCCTGGTGTTTCCGGATCGAAGGAGGGTGCGCGGCCATTATTTTGTCCTGATGAGGTGAGCTATATGTCCTATATCGTCCTTGCCAGGAAATGGAGGCCCCAGAGCTTCGAGGAGCTTGTGGGACAGGATGCCATAGCCAAAACCCTCCAGAACGCCATATCCTCCGGGAGGATAGCCCATGCATACCTATTCGCCGGTCCAAGGGGGACGGGCAAGACTTCGACGGCGAGGATCCTCGCCAAGGCTTTGAACTGCGTCAAAGGCCTAACCCCTTCCCCATGTAACAAGTGCGATAACTGCGTTGAGATATCATCGGGGAGGTCCATGGATGTCCTGGAGATAGACGGGGCCTCGAATAGGGGGATAGATGAGGTAAGGGAGCTTAGGGAGAACGTCAAGTTCGCCCCCATATCCTGCCGTTATAAGGTCTATATAATAGACGAGGTCCATATGCTGACCAAGGAAGCGTTCAATGCCCTCCTGAAAACCCTCGAGGAGCCACCCCCACATGTGGTGTTCATATTCGCCACGACGGAACCCCATTCGGTCCCCCCAACTATCTTATCCAGATGTCAGAGGTTCGACTTCAGGAGGATACCGGCAAGGGCCATAATGGGAAAGCTAAGGGAGATAGCGGATGCCGAAGGGATAGAGGTCGAGGAGGATGCCCTCTTCCTCATATCCCGTGTCGCTGAGGGTAGCATGAGGGACGCACAGGTCATATTAGATCAATTGATATCGTTCGTCGACGGGAGGATATCGGAGGCCGATGTCTCGAAGTTCCTCGGGCTCGTGGAAAGGGGGACGATATCCGAGCTTACGGAAAAGGTCCTCGCCGGGGATCTCCTCTCATCCTTCTCCATCCTCGACTCGATCATATCGAAGGGGCATGACATGCATCAGCTCATAAAGGGCTGGAGGGACCACATGAGGAACCTCCTCCTGGCTAAGATAGGAGGCGACGCTATCTCGGCCATCGACCTCCCAGATCTCATGAGGGAGGAGGTCCTGAGGCAGTCGGAGAAGGCATCGCTCCCATTCCTCCTCGCATCCATCGAGCTCCTCAATAAGGCGGAGGAGGAGATGAAGAGGCTCGGGTCGAATAGGGTTTTCTTAGAAGCCGCTCTTGTGAAGATGGCCTCTATGGAGCCGATCTCGATAAGGGAGCTGTTGGAGAAGATAGGGGCGCTCGAGAGAAGCTTTTCATCCCCAAAGCCGGAGGCCACAGGGATCCCTTATCGGAAGCCGAAGAGGCAGGAAGAGCTCGTGGCGGAGCCGAAGGACGAGCTGGAAAGGGTGAAGATGGCCTGGGCGGATGTGATTAAATCCGTGGAGGCCGAGAAGAGGACGGTTGCCGCGTTCGCTAAGGATGGGGCTGTCGTCGAGGTGGATGGGGATGTCATAACGATAGAGTTCAAACACAGGTTCCACAAGGAGCATCTCGAGATGGAGGGGAACAGGAACCTGCTCGAGGGGCATATAAGGAAGGTCTTGGGGAAGGATTATAGGGTCAGATGTAGGCTGAGGGGTGCGGAACCGGAGGGCGAGGGGAGGCCCGGCCTACAGGAAGATCCGCTTATAAGGTCCGCCGTTCGGATCTTCGACGGGATAATAACGGAGAAGAGGGGTGAGGAGGGAGAAAGGTGAGGGATTTCATGGAGTTGATGAAGCAATTCCAGGAGAGATGGAACGAGGTGAAGGATCGCCTCTCCGTGAAGACCGTGGAAGGGTCTTCCGGTGGGGGGATGGTTACCGTCGAGATGAACGGGCTTCTCGAGGTCGTCTCCGTTAAGATAGATCCCTCCATCTTCGAGATAGGGGATGTGGAGATGCTGGAGGATCTCATGACAGCGGCCGTGAACGAGGCGGTGAGGAAGGTCAAGGATATTATAACGCGCGAGGCCATTGATATGGTGAAGCCGGAGTTTCCGGGGATGTTCTTGGCTTGATGGGAAATCATGGATGGTTGGAGAAATATATCCATCTCCTTAGGGATATCATCCCCGCGGGGAAGGGATTCCTCGTCGGAGGGGTTGTGAGGGACCGGATCCTGGGGAGGGGGGCTGGGAGGGATATAGATATAGCTGTGGATGGATCCGGGCTGGCCATCGCAAGGAAGGTCGCGGATATCTGTGGAGGGGCGTTCGTCCCCATGGACGAGGATTTGGATGTCGGGAGGGTTGTTTTAAAGGACGAGCTCGTAGGGAAGATAACCATAGATATATCGGCGTTAAGGGGATCTTCGATAGAAGAGGATTTATCCCTGAGGGATTTCACGATAAACGCCATTGGGGAAAGCCTCTCCTCAGAAGGGGAGCTGATAGATCCCGTTGGGGGGATGGAGGACCTAAGGGCGGGGATCATAAAGGCATGTTATGAGAGGGCGTTCCTCGACGATCCGGTGAGGATCCCAAGGGCGTTCAGGTTTCATGCCGAGCTCGGGTTCTGCCTGGAGGATAGGACGGCCTTACTGCTGTCTTCGCAAGTCGGGGAGCTGAGGAGGGCATCTAAGGAAAGGGTGAGGGACGAGCTCATGAAGGCCCTCTCCTGTGATAATGCATCTCGCGGGGTGAAGCTCGCCCAGGATATGGGGGTCATAGAAGCGATCTCCGGATACAAAGAAGTAAAGGAGGGGGCTGATAGAAGGGTCGAGGCGGTTCGGAGGATCTTCGGATCCATTTCGGATGAGGCTCGTCGTTTCCTCTCCGCCGAGCTTTCGGAGGGCAGGCCGAGGATATCCATAGTCCTTCTCTCCTCAATACGTGGGGAACCTCCGTTCGTCCCAGACCTACCCCTTTCGAGGGCGGAGGTAAGGGAGCTTATGGCCTACCAGAAGGGGATAAAGCTGATACAGACCCTTTGGGGGAGGATGGATCTTGAGGAGATCGCATTCGAGCTTTTCTGGGAGGAGGGGGAACGTGGCGTTGGGGCCGCCATCCTCTGGGGGGTTATCTCGGATAGGGAGGAGGAGGCGGGGAGGATGGTGGGTTGGTATTTCGAGAGGATGAGGGGCAAAAGGGCGAAGCTGGAGCCGGATGAGATCCGCTTACGTATGAAGGGTGAGGAGATAAGGGATCTCCTAAAGGGGAGGACGAAGAGGCTGGTAATGGGCGATGAACACCCTTGCCGTTAAGGGGAATATGCTCGTGGAGAACATAGAGAGGGTTATAGTGGGGAAGAGGAAGGCGGCAAAGCTCGTCGTGGCCACGCTCCTATCCGGGGGGCATGTCCTCCTGGAGGACGTTCCAGGGGTTGGGAAGACGATCCTCGGAAGGGCTATATCGAGGTCCATAAACGGGACGTTCAAGAGGATACAGTTCACCCCAGACCTCCTCCCCTCCGATATAACCGGGACCACGGTGTTCGACCAAAAGACGGGCCAGTTCAGGTTCGTCCCCGGCCCGGCATTCGCGAACGTGGTCCTCGCCGACGAGATAAACAGGGCTACTCCAAGGGCCCAGGCATCGCTCTTAGAGGCCATGGACGAGGGGAAGGTGACGGTTGACGGGAAGGCATATTGGCTTCCAAAGCCTTTCTTCGTCATAGCAACCCAGAACCCGATAGAATACCATGGGACATATCCTCTTCCCGAAGGACAGCTCGATAGGTTCATGACCTCCCTTAGCCTCGGGTATCCATCCCCGGAGGAGGAAGCGAGGATATTGGAGATGCAGAGGATTTCCCATCCGATAGACGAGATAGAGCCCGTTTTGAGCACGGAGGAGATCCTGGAGATGCAAAGGGAAGTAAGGGAGATCTACATAGATAGGTCTTTGACATCTTATATAGTCGAGATCGTTTCGAGGACGAGGTCGAGAGGGGAACTGCTTCTTGGCGCGAGCCCTCGCGGGTCGATAGCGATAATGAGGTTGTCCCAAGCATGGGCTGGACTCGAGGGCAGGGATTACTGTATCCCGGACGACATAAAGGCTGTTGCGGAATACGCCCTCTCGCATAGGATGATGGTAAGGGGGAAGGGATATTTCGACAGGAAGGACGGGGCGAGGATTATAGGGGAGATCCTGGAAGAGGTCCCTGTCCCTTGACAGTGAACGCCTTATGGCCTTAGGGATCCTGATATTCCTTTCCATATGCCTCTTCGGAATAGCTACGAACACGGAGTCCGGCTGGCTCTTCGCCGTCGATTCCATACTCATAACCGTTATCCTCGCCTCCCTGACGCTCCCATCCTTGGCCCTTAAGTGGGTTGAGGTGAGGAGGGAGGTTCCCGAGGAGGTGTTCGAAGGGGAGAGGTTTAGGGTGAGCTTGAGGATTTCTCCCCGATCCTTCCTCGGGAGGATCCTTTTAGAGGTCCGAGATGTAATCCCTCCCGGCCTCGAATCGGATGGGAACGGGGCTTTCTGGGGGATAATGCCACGGGATGGGGCTACGATGAGGTATGAGGTCGTGGTGAGGAAGAGAGGGTTGTTCGTCTTCGAGGACCTCATAATCGGCTCCTCCTTCCCCCTCGGCATAGCCAGGAGGAAGAGGGTGGTGCGGGGGGATAGGAAGGAGGTCCTGGTCCTCCCATCCTTCGTGGAGATAAGGAGCCTCCCCATCCTTTTGGGATCGAGGATGGGGACGGTTTACATCGGGGCTCCGGTTCGCGATAGGGGGTTGGATTTCAGGTCTATGAGGGAATACATGCCTGGGGAGAGCCTGAGGAGGGTCCATTGGAGGACGAGCGCGAGGGTTGGGAAGCCGATGATAATGGAGTTCGAGGAGAAGGGGAAGGGGGAGGTGGGGATAGCCCTGGACCTTTGGCATGGGCAGGATGGATCGGATTTCGAGCTCATGGTCAAGGTGGTTGCATCGATATCGAGGTATTTCGAGAGGTGTGGAGTGGATTGGTGGGCATTCGGATTTAAGGATGGGGAGTTGAGATGTCCGGAGGAAAGAGGGTGGCTTCCGCTATTAAGATGGCTGGCGAGGATAGAGCCTGATAGCGGGAGCAAGTTTGGCGATGGGTTTGTAAACGTGTCCGACCACCTCCAGGCCCTCATATTGGTCACGGCGGACATGGATTTCGATGTAGGGTCGATAGGCCCAGCCCTTCGGAAGGGGATTCCGGTCGGGGTGGTTCTGGTCGGCCTTCGCTTAGGCAAGGTGGAAGAAAGGCTTAAGGGGGAAGGTATAGAATACGTGAGGGTTCTTTCCGATATGGACCTCAGGGGCTTGTAAGGCTATCGCCTTTCCCAAAAGTGCAAACGATAAGGGGGGTTGAAAGGCATGGGTCAGAGAAGGAGGGATTTCATAATAGGCTCTGGAGGGGCTTTGCTCTGGGCCTTCCTTCCCAAGGTCCCCGGGAAGAAGGGGTTCTTATGGAGGCTTGGCCTTCAGAGCTACTCCTTAAGGGAGATGAGGTTCGAGAAGGCGGTTGAGACGATAAAGGGACTTGGGCTCGAGTTCGTCGAGGCGTTTCCAGGTCACCTCCCCATGGATCGAGCAAGCATGGATAGTGCGAAGAAGATCCTTAAAGAACAGGGGGTTAAGCTCATATCGTATGGGGTCGTCCACATAAGCAAGGACGAGAAGGAGGCGAGAAGGCTGTTCTCCTTCGCGAAGGAGATGGGGATAGAGGTGCTGACCGCGGACCCGGATCCGGATAGCTTCGATATGCTCGATAGGCTTGTGGAGGAGTTCGGGATATACGTGGCCGTCCACAACCATGGTCCCGGTTCTCGATATCCCGGTGCGGAGAGCGTTGCGAAGGCGATAGATGGGCATCATAAGAAGATAGGCCTTTGTTACGACGTCGGACATGGAGCCCGTGCGGGCGAGGATATAGTGGCGGCCGTTAGGACTGTCAAGGGCAGGATATATGGGGTCCATATGAAGGATGTGGATGAAAGGAGGAGGGATTGTGTAGTTGGGACCGGGATCCTCGACATAAAGGGGTTCATGAAGGAGTTAAAGAAGGCGAAGTTCTCCGGGGCCTTCATGCTTGAATACGAGGTTGGCGGCGGGGATCCGATCCCAGGTATAAGGAAGTCCATAGAGTTTCTGAGGGATATATCGGGCCGGATATGAAACGGCCTGTTGGGTGAGCACATCTCTTGACATGGGATCTCTACAAATGGTAGAATTCGGGTGAAGGCCGTTCCGAGGAGGGGTAGGGCATGAAGAGGAGGGATTTTATCAAGGGATCGATAGCCGCCCTTTCGGCCACGGCGGTATCCGCCGGGGAGGGAGGTTCCGATATCGTAGGTATTGGGATTATAGGGGTTGGGGCCCAGGGTTCCGTGCTTTTAGACAGGCTCCTGAGGATAGATGGGGTTAAGGTCGTCGCCATCTGCGATATATACCCTCCCCATCTCCAGAAGGGGCTTGAGAGGGCGAGGGATGCGAAGGGGTATGAGGATTACAGGAGGATGCTGGACGAGGAAAAGGAGATGGATGCCGTCGTTATAGCGACCCCATTATACCTTCATGCTCCGATGAGCATAGATGCGATGGAGGCGGGAAAGCACGTCTTCTGCGAGAAGACGATGGCATATTCGGTGGATCAGGCAAAGGCCATGGCGAGGATATCAAGGAGGACTGGGAAGATCTTGCAAATAGGGCATCAGAGGAGGTATAATCCTCTATACAACCATGCTCTGAAGCTCATAAGGGAGCAGAAGGTCCTTGGGAGGATAACACATGTGAGGGCCCTATGGCATAGGAACAGCAATTGGAGGAGGGCGGTTCCGGATCCAAAATACGAGAGGCTTCTCAACTGGAGGCTTTATAAGGAGTATTCCGGAGGCCTTATGACGGAGCTCGGGAGCCATCAGATAGATGTCGTCAATTGGTTCCTGGATTCGGTTCCCATCTCGGTCGTTGGGGTTGCCGGCCTCGATTACTGGAGGGATGGGAGGGAGGTATGGGACAACGTAGGGTGCATATTCGAATATCCGGATGGGGTGAAGTTGTTCTATACCTCCATAACGACGAACTCATACGATCACTATTACGAGCAGTTCATGGGCGATGAGGGGACCATACTGCTCTTAGGGGAGAAGGAGGGGAAGCTGATAAGGGAGCCGAAGGCAAAGGAGCTGGCATGGGAGAGGTTCGCGAAGAAGGGGCGGACCGAAACCGGGAGGGAAGGGATCCTCCTCGATGCACATGCGACGGCGAGGGAAAGGCAGGAAGGGGAGACGGAGAAGATAACGGGGGCGGAGGACGCATACCTTTTAGAGCTCCAGGGCTTTGTGGGCTGCATAAGGAAGGGCGAGAAGCCGCTTTGCGATGAGGAGGCGGGGTTGAGAAGCGCCGTCGCCGTCCTCATGGCGAACAAGGCGATGGAAAAGGGGGAAAAGTTGACGATTCCCCCAGATATGTATAGGATATAGTTGGCGGAAAGGGGGTTAGGAAGGTGAGGAAGGTTATCTGTATTGGGATCGTCTTCGCCATAGCGGCTGGGCTTGCCATCTCCTTCGGATGTGCGAAGAAGAAGCCTATGACGGCCGAGGAGATAGCGAAGGAGGCGATGGACAAGCTCGCCAAGGTTCATACGCAGATATTCGAGAAGGGAGGGTATTACAGCGCCGAAGGCCCTAAGGCCAAGCTCCCTCCTCCAGGGACCGATCTTTCGGAGCTGAAGCCAAGCCCTGACAAGACCATAACGATCGTGTGGGCGGAATGGGAGCCCGCCAACTACCTCAAAATCCTCTCCGAGGACTTCACCAAGGAGACGGGGATAAAGGTGAACTTCGACTTCATCCCGTGGGAGAACTTCCAGGATAAGGTCTTCACGGCCTTCGCCGCGAGGGACTCGGTCTACGACATCGTGATAGGGGACAGCCAATGGCTTGGGAGGGGTGCGACGGGTGGACATTACGTCGAGCTCACGGAGTGGATGAAGAAGAACATAGATGTCAAGTCCATATATGAGCCGGCCCTCACGGCTTACGGTGAATTCCCGAAGGGAAGCGGTAGATACTGGGCTCTCCCTGCCGAAGGGGATATAATAGGGTTTGCGTATAGGAAGGATCTCTTCGAGGACCCCAAGGAGAGGGAGGCGTTCAAGGCGAAATACGGAAGGGAGCTTACAATCCCGAGGACTTGGAAGGAGCTTAGGGACATAGCCGAGTTCTTCACAAGGCCTGAGAAGAACCTATACGGAGCCGCCCTATACTTCTCGAAGGCCTACGACGGGGTAACCATGGGGTTCCAGCAGGTCATGTGGAGCTTCGGCGGATCCTATGGGGACGAGAAGACATATAAGGTCGAGGGGATCCTGAACAGCCCGGAGGGGGTGAAGGCCCTCGCTTTCTACGGGGAGCTCGCGAAGTTCACGCCACCGGGATCCGAGAACTACTACTGGAAGGAATGCCTCGACGCCTTCAAGGGTGGGATAGTGGCCATGGCCATGGATTACTACGCCTTCTTCCCAGGCCTCGTAGATCCCAAGGTGAACAAATACGCTAACGTCACCGGCTTCTTCCCGGTTCCTGGGGAGTATGGGCCCGATGGGAAGTTCAGGAGGTATATAAGCCTTGGCGGGCAGGGGATGTCCGTATCCGCATACTCCAAACACAAATATGAAGCCCTTCAGTATCTGAAGTGGTTCGCCAGGAAGGATGTCCAGATGAAATGGGCGAAGTTAGGTGGGTTCACATGCAACAAGGAGGTTCTTAGGTCGAAGGAGTTCCTCACGGCAAAGCCATATAATCCTGCGTTCGCCGAGTCGATGCAGTATGCGAGGGACTTCTGGGCCGTTCCCGAATACGCCGAGCTCCTGAAAGCATGTCAGGACATATGGAACGATGCGATTGTTAGGATAAGGGCGCTCAAGTAAATATTTTTGAGCGAGGAGGATTGAGGTTCGGGTGAGCGTTGAGGTTTCCAAGGAAAAGGTCAGGAAGGGGCTATCCGATTACCAGATCAAGATGCTCTTCATCCTTCCGACGATAATCCTCCTAATATTGATGAACGTCTTCCCCCTGATATGGTCCCTTTACCTGAGCTTCTGCGATTATTCGGCCATGAGGGAAGCCGCTCCCGTTCCCGTTGGGGTGGCAAATTACGGAGGCGTTCTCGGGGATCAGGAACCATGGAGGAAGTTCACGACGACGGCCATATTCGTCGTCTGCGCCGTTGCCCTTGAGTTCGCGATAGGGTTCGGCCTCGCCCTCCTTCTAAATAGGCCCTTCAAGGGTAAAGGGCTTGTCGTGACCCTCTTCCTCGTCCCCATGATGTTATCCCCTGTCATAGTCGGGTTGTTCTGGAAATTCCTGCTCGATCCGAGCTTCGGTCTCATAAACTTCATCCTGGATAAAATCTTCGGGATAAAGCACTTAGTATGGCTTACGCATCCGAAGATGGCCATGGTTTCCCTTATAATCGTCGATGCGTGGATGTGGTCGCCTTTCATGATGCTCATAAGCCTTGCCGGGCTTTCCGCCGTCCCATCCCATCTATACGAGGCCGCTGAAGTAGACAGGGCATCCGGATGGTTTAAGTTCAAGGAGATAACCCTCCCCCTTATCTCCCCTCTCCTCCTGCTCGCCCTCCTCTTCAGGACCATAGATGCGTTTAAGTTGTTCGACCTCGCCTACGTCCTTACGGCCGGAGGGCCCGGAACGGCTACGGAGACGGCTTCCCTCTATTTATACCACCTCGCTTTCCAGAAATGGGATACCGGGTTTTCCTGTGCCTTCGCATATATCCTCCTCGTCGTCGTCATAGGGCTTAGCAACATATACATAAGATATCTGAACGCCATGCAGGCAAGGGTGTGAGGGATGGGATATGGAGTATAACAGGAAGAGCATAAGGCATAGGATCTTGGTAACGTTAATAGTGATCTTCCTCATCATCTACATGATCCCTATATACTGGATCTTAGCCACATCTATCAAGCCTAAGACCGAGATATTCTCCATACCCCCTAAGTTCATCTTCGTTCCGACCCTCGAGCATTACAGGAACCTTTTCGTTGACAAGGACACGGGGAAGCTAACCCCCTATCCGGGCCAGCTCATGAACAGCGTCATCGTCGGCTTTTTAAGCACGTTCTTCTCCGTCCTCCTCGGGACCTTGGCCGGATACGCCTTTTCGAGGTTCAGGGTAAAGGGGAAGAACGACTGGCTCTTCTTCATCCTTAGCACGAGGATGCTGCCTCCGATAGTTGTCGTAATCCCGGTATTCCTGATGTATAGGTGGGTTAGCATGCATACCCCCCTCCAACTGATAGACACGAGGACAGGCCTCATACTCCTCTACACCGCTTTCAACGTCAGCTTCGCCGTATGGCTTATGAAAGGGTTCATAGAGGAGATACCGAGGGATTACGAGGAGGCTGCGATGGTGGACGGCTATACGAGGTTCCAGGCCTTCTATAAGGTCGTCCTTCCTCAGGCCGTTACCGGGATAGCTGCAACCGCCGTCTTCTGCTTGATAACCGCATGGAACGAGTTCGCCTTCGCCCTCGTCCTCACAACCCAAAACGCAAGGACCGCCCCTCCATCCATAGCGAACATGCTCGGGACTGGGGGGCTCGACTGGGGTAGGATCGCCGCAGGAACTGTTGTCTTCCTGCTTCCCGTGGCGATCTTCACGTTCCTCGTCAGAAACCATCTTCTAAGGGGGGTGACTTTCGGAGCTATAAGGAGATAGCGATGGCGGAGGTAAGGGTTGAGAACTTAGTTAAGAGGTTTGAGGACGTAGTTGCGGTGAACGATATAAGCCTTGAGGTGAAGGATGGGGAGTTCGTCGTCCTCCTCGGGCCGACGGGGTGCGGGAAGACCACAACGCTTCGGTGCATAGCCGGGCTCGAAACCCCGGATTCGGGGGAGATATACATAGACGGGAGGCCCGTGACGAAGCTCTCGCCCGCGGAGAGGGATATAGCCTTCGTCTTCCAGACCTTCGCCCTTTATCCCCATATGAGGGTTTACGATAACATAGCCTTCCCATTAAAGGCCGTTAAGCTCCCCAAGGAGGAGATAGACAAGAGGGTGAGGGAGGTCGCCGAGATCCTCCGTATCTCCCACCTCCTCTCGAGGAGGCCGGGGAAGCTGAGCGGCGGTGAGATGCAGAGGGTTGCGTTGGGAAGGGCTATGGTTAGGAGGCCCAAGGTCTTCCTGATGGATGAGCCTTTGACAAGCCTCGATGCGAAGCTTAGGGCGGAGATGAGGGCGGAGCTGAAGCGCCTCCAGACGGATCAGAACGCTACGACTATATACGTCACCCACGATCAGCTCGAGGCCATGAGCATGGGGGACAGGATAGCGGTAATGGACGCCGGGAAGATACTCCAGATAGGAACCCCTATGGATGTATATAACCATCCGGAAAACCTGTTCGTCGCAGGCTTCATCGGAACCCCTGAGATGAACATGATCCCATGCGAGTTCGTCGGGAAGGGAGATGGGGGGGAGATAGTCGCCGTGAACGGCGCATTCACCCTTCCCCTCCCTACATCCATGGCGCAGAAGATAATGGCGAAGGCTACCTCGAGGGACCTCATATTCGGGGTTAGGGCCGAGGATGTCTTAGTTCATAGGACCGAAGCTCCCGGGAGGATCCCGGCCGAGATCTACATAATAGAGCCTCTTGGATCCGAGAACATAGTGAACGTCCTCGTGGGTCCATACAGGATCAAGGCGAAATCAGCCCCTACATTTTACGCATCCATAGGCGAGAAGGTTTGGATCGAGTTCATAATGGATCGGACACATATATTCGATAGGAACACGGGCCTGGCAATAAGATAAAGCTGGGACAAGGGAAAGGGGGAAGGGATCCGAGGAGATGAAGTCCCTTATAGAGAAGCTGTCCATAACTGCTATCCTCTTCGGGGTCTTCGGCCTCTGCCAGCCATGGGCCATGCCGCTTTATAAGGTCAGCTTCCTCATCCTCTTAGCAGGCCTTGTGACGTTTATAGTTGTAACGCATATGTAGAAAATAAAAGGGAGGAAGAGCAACTCCCTTGCTTCTTCCTCCCTTTGTTTATTTAAGCCTATGTCGTCGGCACCTTGTATGCGGCACCGAGGATGAGTCCCCATACGATCCTACATATGAGGTCCGTAAGCCAGAGCAGCTTGCTCCTCCCCAGCCCTAAAACGCCAGCCCTCTCGACAACCGGGAGGTATATGATTCCCACTACAGCCCAAAATATCGCTCCGAAGATTATCCCTAAAAGCCATCCCGGAAGAGCTATATTCGGCGCAAACCAAAGGGCATAGGCGAGGGCAAACACCACCCCCACGAGGAAATGGGAGACCTGGCCGCAAATCCATCCCCCAATCCCCTTCTCCATCCCTTCCGGCAGGATCTGGGCCGCGTGCCATTGCGCATAATCTATCTTCGGAAGCCCGATCCCTTTAAGCCAGTAGGCGAGCCACGTCATTATAAGGGTCGCCCAGAAGCCCGTTCCTATAACGGCGAGAAGGTTTATCACCCGCATCTCCTTTCACCTCCTTTCGTGCAAAATGAAATAAAGGGGGGCAGACACAGAGGCCTGCCCCCACTTTCCCCCTTATGGAAGCTTAAACCCCGGTGGACGGTATATGGTATACTGATCTGGCGGGGGCTCCACCTTTATCGAGATCCCCCATTCCCCTCCCGTCTCGCAACACTTCCATATGAGGACGTTCCATTTCCCGCCTTTGACGGAATATGAGGCTTTGTCCGTATCCGGAGCCCAGTTCCTATCCACCGGAGCATATATCAGCCTCTCCCCGTTTATCCCGAATGCCGCAGCATCGTCCGATCCCAAGGCGATGTTTATCGTGGTATCCTTCTTCCAGAGGCAGTAAAGAACCCCATAAGCCGTGGAGTTATCGACGCCCCAGTGGTCGAGCTCGTTCCCTCCAACGCCTTTAGCGACCTTCGGGCCTTGCATGGTTATCCTTCCATCCTCCTCGAGATCCGCAAAGTTCGTGTAGGTCCACTCGAGATCTATCCCTTTAACAAGCGCCTTCTCCCCCGGCCCCTTCGGGGCAAGGTGCCATTCGTCCTTGGCTATCTTGGCATCCGCTATATAGTCCACCCCTACCGCACTTGTCGATCCACCAGTCCCCGTTATCGGGCCGAGGACAAGCCACCCGACTATGTAGTTATTATCCGTTATAAGGGGATTCCTTATCCCAGGCCATTTTAAGATCGGCCTCTCGGTGATGACGATCTCCTCAACCTCCGTCACCTTCCCAGGCATGACCTCGACATCGTATCTCTTCCCATCCTCTCCCACGATCATCACATAGGTTCCAGGAGGGACGTTGAGGAGTTGGTAACTCCCGTCGTCTGCGGTCGTGGTGGAGATATCGGTCCCTTCAAGTGAGATCTTTATCCCACCAAACTTCTCCTCGCCCTCTATCCTGACCGTCCCCTTTATGGACCCAAGCTCCACTATCTCCACCTTCCCTATGTTTACCGTCCCAGGATTCGTAAGATCCACGGTTAAACTCGCCTGCGTATATCCCTCCTTCTTGATTACAAGCTGGAACTCGCCCTCTATGGCCTCCGTTGAAAGCTTGAACGTGCCTGTAGCATCCGTTGTCGCCGATACCCCAAATACCTCTATCGATGCTACCGCATCAGGGACGGGCTTCCCCTCCGACATAACCTGGCCTACGATCAATACCTCCTTCCCTGTAGGCGTCGTGACCTCCTCCTTCTTCTTCGCACACCCTGTGAAAAGGGCGCATGAAAGGAGGAAGGCCAATAGCATTGGAAGCGGCTTCCTCATCCACCTCCACCCCCTTGGGGATACGTTCTGGGATGCCCAACGGCATTCCCCCCAGCCCTCATCCCCTATCGCTAATCCGTTAAAAATTATACCTTATCACCCCCTTCCTTGTCAAGCCGGATGCCTTTCGATATTGACTGCAATCAGGGCAGGCACGGGGGCCTGCCCCTACGAAGGATATGACCCCATGAATTGGGAGATTGCGAATTGCGAAATTGAAAAGACTATGTAGCTCCATATTTTGCTTTTCGCTTTTCGCCATTCGCCTTCCGCAATTTCTCTTTTGGTGGTTGCCCAAAATCAGGGCAGGCACGGGGGCCTGCCCCTACGAAGACCACAAGGATGGTTACGATCTGCCTTCCGAGTGCAGGTACCTTTCGATATCGGTTTCTCAATACGTCTCCAGCGTTATGGCGTCAAGCCGGGGAACGCATCCTGTCTCCGCCGAGACGAAGTCTATGGTCGTTATGGTTTTAGCCGGGCTTGGGTTATCCCAGGAGAGGATATATTCGTATGTGTCATGGCCTGCTGCTTTATTAGGGAAGTGGAACGCCACCTTATCTGCAATTGGCGGATCGGTCCACCAGTCGAGGAGATCCTCCCCGTATTTTATCTCCCTGGTCGCCGTGGTGTTGTCCGAGTAATGTATAATGAGCCTGGCGATAACCGTCCCGGTGCCGGTCGACCAACCTGTCCCTATGAGGAAATGGATCCTTTTCGCACGGGAATTGACCTTTATCCCCTCTATCGATTTCGGGGCGGCCGAGACGTTCGTGCCGTATATTTGTAAAGTCATGTTTCCGTTGTTCTTATCGGGATCTATGATGTTAAATGGGATCCCCTGAGGGGCTGTGTTGACGCCGATGGGCAGGTCCAAAGAATTATTTGGATCGCCATGTATATTTCTGCCATAGTTAGCGTATGGCCTTAGATCAACGAACACGAACTTCTCCTTTATCTTAGGGAGGGTGAGTTCGATTGCCGCCTCTTTTCCGCTTTCGACGGAGACCTCCTCTCTTTTCTCTTCATATCCGCTCATTTGGGCTAAGATAACGTAATCACCCGGTTCGAGTTCCTCGAACGAGAACTTCCCTTCCTCGTTCGTCTTTGTAGTTGCAACATCGGTTCCCCCTGCGGTTTTTAAAGCCACCAGGACATCTTTGAAGCTTTCGGCACCCTCGAGGGTTACAATCCCAGATATTCGGCCACCCGGCTCCATCTTTATCTCCCCTATGTTCACCGTTTTCTGTCCGGGTTCAACTGTGACGGATATCTTCTTCTTCGGATAGCCGGGCTTATAGAACGTTATCTCCCATATCCCTTCCGTAACCCCTGATAATACGAAGGCGCCTTTAGCATCTGTCGTCGCCGAAATCCCGAGGGCTTCTATTCCTACCTCGACCCCTTCGGACGATGGGGCGCCTATAAGGGAGACGGTTCCTATGATCTTCATCTCCTCCTCCGTTGGCTTAACCTCCTCCTTCTTCGCGCAGCCCCATATCCCAACCCCTAAGGCTATCGCCAAACCCAAAGCCATCCAAGTCCTCATACCCATCCTCCTCCCTTCGGCGTAGATCTGAAAAAGGGCTTTAAAACCCTTTCCGCTGAAAGTTTACCATAAATAGGAAGGGGATGTCAAGCTCTCGCGATCTATATCGTAGGGGCAACCCCCTGTGGTTGCCCAAAATCAGGGCAGGCACGGGGGCCTGCCCCTACAGGGGGATTGCGAATTGCGGAATTGAAAAGACTGGGTAGCTCCGTATTTTGCTTTTCGCCTTTCGCCATTCGCGATCTCTCATTTCCATCAAGGGGATGATTATGATTGTAGGGGCAACCCCCTGTGGTTGCCCAAAATCAGGGCAGGCACGGGGGCCTGCCCCTACGAAGACCACAAGGATGGTTACGATTCGCCTTCCGAGTGACGTCATGCGGATACCGCTATTGACAATACCATGAAAAAGATGTATAATCAAAACTGGAAGGGGGTGATGAGATGAAGAACGTTATGAGGATCGCGGTTGTCTTTCTCCTCCCGATCCTCTTCGGAGGGTGCCTCCTGGAGACGAGGTATGTATATAGGGAGGAGATTGTTGTTCCGGAGAGCCCAGATACCCCTATATCTTTATCCTACGAGGATCTTTTGCCCCCAACGAGGCCGATAATAGCGCCCTTGAGGCTTATGGAGATCGATTACGATATATGGCCATATGTAACGGTCCGAAGGCCATGGATTAGGGTAGAATATTGGCCCTTAGCCCCGTCCATCATCCTTTATCGCTATCCATCCATCATATATACCGACTTCATCTTCCTTCCTTATTATCCCTCATACTACTTCTTCGACGATCCGGATTATCCCGTCATATACGGAACGAAATACAGGGTCGACTTCTACATGGGGGGTTCCATTGGGGTTTCGCCATGGGGCGATGCATACATATGCTATCCGCTTGGCAGCTCCTTTAACTATTCCTACTATTATAATAAACCCCTTTCTTCCGCAGCATCCGTTCAGATAACGGTATCCCAGCCTAAGGGCGATAAGTCCTCCATCAGATATAAGCCGAGCGAGGGGAGCTATTCGACGAGCTCAGCAAAGGGGAGGGAGGAGGTGGTAGCACCTCTACAGATCCCAAGGGGTTCCTTGGAGAAACAGAAGAGCTACACCAGGACGAAGGAGGTAAATGCTTCCCCTGAGAGCGGAGGGGAGAAGAGGTCTTATTACATAATAAGGTCTTCTACGGAAAGGGAGCAGGAGGAGGCGAAGAGTTCGATTATCTACAACGTAAGATCTGAATCGACGAAGAGCTCGAGGGAGCCGTCATCATCTGCCAGGAGTTACTATGAGGGGAAGAAGGGGAAGGAGAGCTCCGAGGGCATCTCAAGCTCCGGATCCTCTTCCTCGAGCTCGGAGGATGAGGATTCAAAGGAGGAGGAAGGGAAGGCGAAGAAGTATTATTACAGGAAGAAGCGGTAGGGATTGGGCAGTTGTATAGCCTTTTGCATGTCTCAAAGGAAGTATAGGGAGGGAGAGATAGATGAGGAGAGGTTTAAGGGTATCGTTTATCTTGATAGGGATGGGAGCGCTTTTCTTCGCTACTTCTGGGCAGTTTTTTAAGCCCAAGGCCAAGCCCGGGGGTCCTGTGACCATCGCCGTGGTCGATAGGATAACGAAAAGCCCTATTCCCGGGGCGACCGTTTCCGTAGAGGGCAAGAGCATAACGACGGATGCGGATGGGAAGTGCACTATAAAGGGGCTGAGGGTGGGGACATATCCGATTTTAGTGACCGCCTTCGTTGCAGGCCCTCCCGTCGTCGCATACAACAACCACTACGGCACGTTGGAGGTAACAACCGATGCGAAGGAATACAAAATCGAGATGGAGCCCCTCATGGCCTTGACATCCAACAAGAGGAACAACTGGCAGCCGGCTTGGTCTAAGACCGGGAAGATAGCTTATAGCAGCGACTTCCCAACGGGGGATAGGGAGATATGGGTTAAAAACGCGGATGGATCGGGACAGCCTATGAAGATATCGGACACCCAAGGCCCGGCCATCTACCCGACATGGTCTCCGGATGGGCAATACGTTGCATACCAGGAGGGCCAGAGGAATTGGATTTGGTGCGTAAAAGCCGATGGCCAGTCGAAGCCGTTCTGGTTCACTTCCAATTACTTCGAGATGCAGCCGAGGTGGGATTATACGGGGAAATACATAGCTTACGGGTCCGCCCTGGAGACGGGAGGCATAAGGGTATTCAGGCCAGATCCGGAGAGGCAGAGGTCTTTGGACAAGGAGGGGGAGTGGATAACAACGGATGGCGGGAGCGAGCCTTCTTGGTCCCCGGATGGTAAGAAGATCGTCTATAGGAAGACGAAGGGGCTTGGCATGGTTATGAAGAAGTTCTGGACCGTTGGTGGGATAAAGGAGGCCGAGGCTCAGAAGCTCATGGGGGACAACCTGGCCATAGTGGACGTCGGTTTCAAGGAATCCCTTACGATAACCCAGGGCGGTGGGGCCACATACCCTGCATGGTCTCCCGATGGGAAGCTCATAGCGTTCACGTATAAGCCGAAGGAGCAACCATACTCAGCCGTATGGCTTCTCGATCCAAAGTCCCTTAACGCATGGCCTCTCACCTATTATCCTAAGAACTGCAAGGAGCCATGTTGGTCCCCCGATAGCAAGAAAATAGCATTCGTCTCGGATATGACGGGGAGCGATGAGATATGGATAATGGATGCCCCGTCCCTTGATGTCCTCAAGAGATATCCTCCTAAGAAGACGTTCCAGCGGATAAAGGAGCGGTGAGGCTTTAAGTAACTCGCCATAAGCTCTTTTCCCTTTGCCGCAAAGGGCGTCCTCGCCCATCGAGGTGGGACGCCCTTTCCTTTCAGAAGGAAAATATCTCATGGCCCTTGACCCCTGTGATTAGATCTACGATGAGCCATATCCCAGCCATCCCGAATTCTCCAAGTATTAGCCCGAGGAATGGGGGTATGAGGCTTCTGTATAGCTTCGCCCCACCATACCTGAGGACCAGAAGCTTTATAGCCCAGCCGCAGAAGAGGGAGAACCAGAAGTTTATCATGGGCCAGGATGCCCCCATCATGTATCCTATTGGATTAAGGGGCCACCATAGGAAATTCCTATAGGCAAACATGAGGAGCCACATCGTCGCTCCCCCGATGGCGATCCATAGGAACGCCCCGGGGGTTGCGGGTTCCCCATCGCGGATAAGGTGAGAGGTCCAGGTGCAGTAGAGGTTTTGTGTGTAGTATGTTGTGAACCATGGATGTAGTGTCAGGCCTCCATGGCTATACATTAGCCTTATGTATGACCAATAGGAGATCGGTATGACGACGAGCACGGATATGGCCATGGCGAAAAGGATGGAGCTTGCCTTTATCCCCGCTTCGTTTCCCATCTTCAATCCCTGCATTACCTCCGGCATAAGGGGGCTTCTGTTGTCCAACATGAAAAGGTGGTCGAAGAGGCTCAGCATCGCTATTTTCCTCGGGCCGAGGGGCCTGGTCCCAAGCGCCGATAGGAAGATGTTGAAAGGCCTATATGGATGCTGCACATAGAGCATACCCCCTTCGCATACGAGCCTCGTCCCGACGAGCTGAAACAGAAAATAAAGGAGGAAGAGGAGCAGGGAATGGAGGAACCCGGCCCCGGAGATCCATCCCCAAAGCGATATGGAAAGGATCCCGATGCCCATGATCATAACCGGCTTCCTGTATTCCGAACCCCATCTCCTCCTTATCTCGTTCCTCGCGTTCCAGGCCATGTATAATCCGAAGACCGTTATCCCGCCTATCATCTGATGGGCTACGAATTCCCTAACGGGATATGCCTGGACAAACCTCATCGGGTATCCGATGGCGGATGCGAGGACCTGTTGTGCGAGGAAGAAGAAGTAAAAGAACCAGAGGCTGAAGGAGACATCCAGAGGTATGAGGAACGTAAGCCCTATAATGCTGAAGAGAATTCGGATCCAGAAAGGCGTAACCGCATCCCACGGCCTTTCGGTGAAATATCTATCGAGGGGTATCAGGTGGACGTTTATATAAGGCATGAAAGGCCAATGGAAGTGAAGGCCGTTTAGGGTATGTATGGTTATTGGGAGGAGCGCGAAGAGCCAGAGCTTCCTATCCTTCAATATCTTCGCCTTCTCCATTGCATCCGCCAGCTTTATCGGTAACTGGACTATGGGGAAGGCCAGCTTCTCGTTCTCTATCCATTGTCTCCTGAAGATATAACATATGCAAAAGAAGACAAGGTAAACGCATATGGCGAGGGCTGTCCAGGAGAGAAGTGGTAGGATCCATGTGGACCAGGGGATCGGGATGCCACGGGGTAGGCCTTCGTATAGCCAGATAACGGATTCCTTCAGGCGGGGGAAGAGCCAGGAGGGGAGATAAGGGTGGAGGAGTTCGGAGAATCTATTCTCCGGGGATGCGAAATAGAACGGACCGGCGATATAAGGTATGAGGAGCCCGGTAAGCCCGAAGGACGGTATTCCGGCTGAGACAAGCGCCATGGAATATATGGTCAGGATTTCCCCTTTGGAAAGCGGGTTTGGGAGGAGAGGGTTGAGAAGGGAAATGACTAATAGAGGGAAGAAGCTTGCTATCGGGAAGGAGGTGAGCCCTATCCATGTCCCCCTCATGACCAGATCGCTATAAGGGATGAGGGCACCTAAGAGGGCAGATATTGTAGCCCCTATTATCAACCCCCTATGGGTCATCCCTCGCCCCCTTTTCACATGGTGGGCGAGGAGGGAGTCGAACCCTCAATCTCCTCTTGCGGGAGCAGCGGATTTTAAGTCCGCCGTGTATTCCAGTTCCACCACTCGCCCCTCTTGAAAAAGCATGGAGCACGGAGCTAAGGGCAAGGAGCGCCATGCTCCATGCACCTTGCCCCATGCCCTGTAAGAAGCATGGAGCAAGGAGCTAAGGGCAAGGAGCGCCATGCTCCATGCACCTTGCCCCATGCCCTGTAAGAAAGCATGGAGCACGGAGCTAAGGGCAAGGAGCGCCATGCTCCATGCACCTTGCCCTATGCTCTCTAAAAAATGGAGGCGGCACTCGGATTCGAACCGAGGAATTGAGGTTTTGCAGACCTCCGCCTTAACCACTTGGCTATGCCGCCTCCAAATGGAGCGGGAAACGGGACTTGAACCCGCGACCCCTGCCTTGGCAAGGCAGTGCTCTACCTCTGAGCTATTCCCGCATATTTTAGCGCAGTTAACCGCAGGCCCCCTTCGTCAATTATTATTATAACATGAAACGACCGGGTTGTCAAGCAGCGTGCTTGCCGATCCTGACTGCGTTACCCGCGAAGTGAAAAATCGTAGGGGCAACCCCCTGTGGTTGCCCAAAATCATGGGCAGGCACGGGGGCCTGCCCCTACGGCCCCTATGAGGATGGTTGCGATCTGCCTTCCAAATGCACGTGCTTGCCGATCCCTCTTGACAAGGGTCCTCTTGAGGTGTTATAATAAAGGTGAAATCGATCATGGATCGCTGCCGGGGTAGCTCAGTTGGTAGAGCATCGGACTGAAAATCCGAGTGTCAACGGTTCGATTCCGTTCCCCGGCACCATCTGAGGGCTTTTTATAAAAGGGAACCCGGCACACGGGTGCCCCCAGCCCGGGGGTTAAAAGGGAAGTCCGGTGGGAATCCGGCGCGGTCCCGCCACTGTGATCGGGGACGAAACCCAAATGGAGCCACTGGGGCATATGGATCCCTGGGAAGGCTTTGGGGAGTAGGGAGATCCGAGAGCCAGGAAACCTGCCCGTGTGTTTCCCAGGTCGTGCCTTCGAAGGAAAGGACGATGGGAATGGGAACGATTTCCAGGATTTATCGAGCCCCAGACCTTCGAAAGGCCTGGGGCTTTTCGTTTTATAGCTCGGGAAGAGGCCCCCCACTACCTCCTTCCCTCGGGCTCGCCTTTTGCGCGCCATGGATAATCTAAGGAAGGAGGTTTTGGATTTGAGAAGGAGATCTATATCGCTTTTAGCTGGGCTTATAATAGGACTTTCCTCCCAAACCGTATTTGGGGATGGCCGGCCTACACCCCCCGTCGAAGTGGGGGAAGTGGTGGTGACGGCCACGAAAACCCCGTTGCCTATAAGCGAGATCCCCCTCTCCGTATCGGTCATAACAGGTGAGGACATAACTGCCTCGAATGCGAGGACCGCAGGGGAGATCCTATTCGACATAGGTGGCTCGGGCATATATGTCCTGAGCTATGGAAACTCGGTGGGCGCGTCGAGCTCGGCAAGCATAAGGGGATGCCGTCCAAACCAGGTCCTCGTCCTCGTAGATGGGGTTCCCGTTAACCTCATATCAACGGGGGTGGCGGATCTGAGCACCATACCGGCTGCCGTCGTTGAGAGGATAGAGGTTGTGAAAGGGCCGACATCGCACCTATACGGTGCAAACGCCCTCGGCGGGGTTATAAACATAATCACGAGAAAGCCATCGGGAAAGCCGGGATCCAGGATCTCGGCATCCATCGGGAGCTACGGGACCGGGATTGCCGAATTTAGCGGAGGATTAAGCTCTGGGGCCATTAGTTCCTCTATCTCCTGCTCTATCTCCAGGTCTAAGGGGATCAGGGATAACTCGGATTACACCGGAGGAGGCGGGTCCATCGGGGTTTCCTGGAGATCGAAAGGGCTATCCTTAAACCTCTCATCCCTTATCTCAGGCTCGAGCTTCGGGGTTCCGGGTCCGGTCCCGCCTGAGGGATCCAAGCCTAAATATGGGAGCGAGAATGCTTCCTCCGTATTCGATAGGATCGAGGAAGGAGGGGCTCTCCTCAAGCTCTCCGCAAGATGGGAGCTGGCTAAAGATCTGGAAATGGGGCTGGATATGTTCCCGAACCTCGGTTGGATGCGCTACAAGACGAGATACGACGATTGGGCCACGATGAAGGCCGTGGACGAGACCGATACCTACAGGACGGGCATCGGAGGGGCTCTGGTCCAGCTCAAGCTCCCTATCCCATCCGGCTTCGTCTTCGGGGGCATAGAGGGCAAGTTCGAGGGTTTCTCGAGCAGGACGGATAAGGTGGAGGTGGAATCTGGGAAGGGGCTCGAACCATCATCGTGGGGAAGGTCGCAGCTTACAGGAGCCTCATGGATTGAGGCGAAGGTGGATCCATCGAGGTCCTTTTCCTCCCTCCTCGGAATTAGGCTCGACTACAACTCGAGATATGGCTCCTCTATATCCCCATCGGCATCCATCATGATAAGGCCGATGAGGATCCTGTCGGCGAGGTTATCCGCTGGAAGGGCCTTCAGGGCCCCCACTTTTAACGACCTTTACTGGCCGAATGCTGGAAATCCGAACCTAAAACCCGAATACGGAACCGCATACGAGGCCGGATTGGATCTCGGCTTGGGGATCGTTTTGATGAAAGCCACGGCCTTCAGGAGGGAAGTTCGGGACATGATAGCATGGGTTCCAGGGGAGGGTGGGATTTGGAAGCCGGTAAACGTGAACGAGATGAGGACGAACGGGTTAGAGCTCGAAGGAAGGGTAAGGCCATTAGAAGGGCTCGAGATCTCCGCATCATACACCATGCTCGACTCAAAACAGAGGAACGAGGAGGTCGTCTACTCGGATTGGGCGACGGGCGAGACGAAGACGGAGGTTGTGGAGAGGAAGGCCGCATACATGCCAAAAGGGGAGCTCGATGTAAGCGCAAGGGCGAACTTACCCCTTGGGATCCTCCTTTCGCTAACGGGACATTGGCGTAGCGATGTCGTGAACTACTACCCGAATTACCTAAACTCCCCACACGTGACCATGGACGAGAAAACCATCCCATCTTACCTCCTCTTCTCCCTCAGGCTGAGCTGGAAGCTTCTCGGAGGGAAAGGGGAGTTGTTCATGGGGATCGACAACATCCTGGACTCGGAGGCGAGGACCCAGTTCGGGAACCAGATGGGGGATAGGGATTATCCAATGGCTGGGAGGTCCTTCTCATTTGGATTTGGGGTTAATTTCTGAAGGCGAGGAACACGGGGTGCTGGCCGGCCTCGACGTTATCTACCGGGCATGTTCTACCGGAGGGGCTGGCCAGCCCCATCCTATCCGGATAAAGCCCTGCTAAGCCATCCTATCCAACATCTCCTTCCTTATCTCATACCTCAACGGCTCGCCCCTTGACATCCTGTATATTTCCTCTATCGCATACCTTCCCACCCTGTGGAGCCCATTCGCTATGGATCCGGCTATATGAGGGGTTAGCAGGACGTTCGGAAGGGATCTCAAGGGGCTTTCGGGGGAAGGGGGTTCCGGGTCCGTTACGTCTATGCATGCGAAGATCCTCCCGGTCTTCAGCTCCTCTATCAACGCATCCTCATCAACAAGCGCTCCTCTTGCCGTGTTTATCAGGATGGCTCCATCTTTGAGAAGCTTGAGCTTCGAGGCATCTATCATGTGATACGTCCGTGGGAGGCTTGGGGCATGAAGCGATACGACATCCGACTTGGCCATGAGTTCCTCTAAGGAGACCTTCCTCACCCCCAGTTCCTCCGCTTCCTCTTCCGAAAGATATGGATCGTAAGCGAGTATCGAGACCTCGAAGTTTTTAAGGAGCCTTATCACGTTTCTCCCGACAAATCCGGCTCCTACGATCCCGATGTTCAGGCCATATAGCTCCTTCGCCTTCGATTCCTCAACCTTATCCCTCCATAGGCCTATCCGGGTCTTTTCCCCGAACTGTAGCACCCTTTTCAGGGCGATGATCATAAGGCCTATTGTGAACTCGGCCACGTCTATAGCTATTGCCGGCGCCGACGTGGTCACCTTTATCCCCCTCTCCCAAACCGCTTCGCTCACTATGGGTTTGACGGAGCCTGCGGAGTAGGCTATGAGCTTGAGCCGTGGAGCGGACTCCAACACGGACTCCGTGAACCTCGGGGTTCCCCAGCTCGCTATACAGGCATCGGCATCCGAAAGGAGCGATCTCATGTCGTCTTCGGAAAGCCTTTCCGGAAGCCCTTCTATCGGGCGTTCTAAGGAGGCGAAGGACCTCAAGAACTCGAGGTCGTCGGGATGGAAGAGCCTCTTCGCCAATCCCTTGTTCACCGTTATAGCCACCTTCATCCTATCACCTCCGGAATTGCTGGGTTATCGCCATCTCTTTTCTCCGGTATATCCTCGCGCTCAGGTCATCTACGAGGGTATAGGCGACGGGAACCACTATGAGCGTAAGGAGCAGGGATGTCGTAACACCTCCTATTACCGTTATGGCCATCGGGGCCCTCATCTCCGAGGCAGCTCCTAACCCAAGTGCCACCGGTATCATGCCAAATATTATAGCGAGGGTCGTCATCAGTATCGGTCGCAGCCTTGTTGGCCCGGCTTCTAATATCGCATCGTCCCTCTCATATCCCGTTCTCCTCAACCTATTGGTGTAATCTATGAGGAGTATGGCGTTCTTGGCGACAAGTCCCATGAGCATTATTATCCCTATCATCCCCATCATGTCGAGGCTATTCCCCGTGATGAATAGGGCGAGCACAGCCCCTATGATGGAGAGAGGCAGGGAAAGCATTATGATGAAGGGCTGGACGAAGGAGGCGAATAAAGATGCCAGGACCATGTATATGAAGATGACCGCAAGGGCGAGGGCTTTCCCGAGTTCCTGGAACGACTCTATCATGTATTGGCTGATCCCTGTGAATTCATAGCTGACCCCCGGTGGCTTCGGGATCGAGTCCAACCCCTTCCTTATATCCGCCATGGCTTCGCTCGTGGACCTTCCCTCGAGGTCCGCCGTTATCGTCGCTATCCTCTGCCTGTTCATCCTGTTTATCTGAGCAGGTCCAGGAACTTCCTCTATCTTCGCTATTTCCCTCAACGGGATGGGGCCCGTCCTAGTGAATACGGGGAGGTCCGCTATATCCGAGATGGTCTTCCTCTGCCCTTCTCTTATCGATACGGTTATCTCGTATTCCTTCCCCCTTTCCCTGAACTTGGCCGCCATGTCCCCTGCCACTAAGGATCTCAAGGCCGCGGCTATTTGGGCCGTGGATAAGGATAGATCCGATATCTTCTTCCTATCCAAGGTTATCTGTATCTCCGGCTTTCCCGCCTTCACGGAGCAATCGGGATCGACTATGCCCTTTATCCCCTTTATAGCCTCGTATGCCGTGGATGCATAGCTGTTTAAGCCCTTCAGATCCCCTCCCTTTATGTTTATGGCTATGGGCCTTGACTGGATAGATGAGCCGTAAAGCGAGATGGAACTCATAGACTGCAGGGAGATCTTCGCCCCTGGGATCCCTTCCAATAGGGGCCTGATCTTGTTTCGAAATTCCGAAACGGATACCTTCTTCCCGTTCACCTTCTCCTTAAGCCCGACGTAAATAGATCCGGAATCGGCCTTCCCTTCCAGGGACCCGACGAGGGATAGGATGTAATCCACCTCCGGATAAGGTGCGATGAGCTTCTCCATCCTCGATATTATCCTATCCGTTGTCCGGAGGGAGCTTCCGGGAGGGGCATCGACCGATATGCCTATCCTATCAGTGACAGCACCCCCTCTTATGAAATTTATCCCGAGGAACGGGAGCAGGATCAGGGCGGGGATAAAGGAGGCCACTCCTATGGCTATCACGGTTCCCCTATGCTTAAGCGACCATGCGAGGAGGCTTCTGTAACCCTCATCTATCCTGTCGTATATCCTTCCCCATCTCTCCGCCAGTTCCCCCCAAAACCCTTTCCTCCCCCTTTCAACTACCGTGAAGAACCTCGAGGACAACATTGGGGCGAATGTGAAGGCCTCGAAGAGGGAGAGGAGGACGGCCGCGGATGCCGTTATCCCGAATTGGCGGAAGAACAAGCCTGCTATCCCTCCCGTGAAGGCTATGGGCATGAAAACGGCGACTATCGTAAGGGTGGTCGAGATCACGGCGAGCCCGACCTCCCAGGTCCCAACGGATGCGGCCGTTACAGCATCCACGCCTTTCTTCTCCATATGCCTGAATATGTTCTCGCGGACCACTATGGCATCATCTATGAGGAAGCCTATGGAAAGGGCAAGGGCCATAAGGGTTAGCATGTTTATCGTGTATCCGAGGGCATAGAGGACGAGGAAAGTCCCTATCACCACTATCGGGAGGCCGGCGACGGTTATTATCGTATTGCGGAAATCCCTGAAGAAGGCGAAGACTATAAGGGATGCGAGGATTCCACCGAGTATTATGTTCTCTATGACGTCGTCCTTGGATCTCCTTATGAATTTGGATTCATCCACCAGGACATGGACCTCGTATCCCTTCGGGAGCATCTTCCCTATCTCAGAAAGCCTTTTCCTTATCCTGTCGCAGACGATCACGGTGTTCGTCCCCGATTGTTTCTGAACCCTGAGGATTACGGAGGGCTTTCCGTTAAGCCTCGCGATCGTCGTCGGCTCCTTGAAAGAATCGGAGATCTTTGCTATATCGCCAAGCCTTATGAGGTTTCCACCAACCGTTGTTATTGGGATCTCCCTTATCTCATCCAGGTCCCTCAGCTCCCCTGATGTCTTTATAAATAGCTCCTTCCCCCCTTCCTCCACCTTCCCGGCCGGGATGGTCACGCTTTCGGAGGATAGGATGTTCTTAACCATGGATGCGGATATGTTATATGCGGCCATCCTTTCCCTATCGAGCTCAACCTTTATCTCCCTTTCCAACCCTCCGTAGATATCTACCGAAGCAACCCCTTTTACCGAGAGCAGGTTTGGTTTAACCAGGTCCTCCGCCACCGCCTTTATCTCGTCGAGAGGCCTATCGGCGGATACGTTCGCCGTCACCACTGGGAGCATTCCCATCTCGAACTTCAATATCGTCGGATCCTGGACATCCTTCGGAAGCTTCCTCTTAGCTATGGCAACCCTTTCCCTAACATCCATCGCCGCTATATCGACGTTGGTTCCCATCTTGAACTCCACGACCACGCTGGAGAGCCCGTCGGAGGAGGTGGACCTGACGTTTTCAACCCCACTTATCGTGCTCACAGCCTCCTCTATCGGTTCGGTGATCGTCCTCTCGACCTCCTGGGATGATGCCCCAGGGTATGCGGTGGTTATGAGGACGACCGGAAATGATATATCCGGGGTTAGCTCTACCCCGAGCTTCCTATAGGAGACGTATCCGGTTACGGCCAGGGCGGCCATTATCATCGTTATGAAAACCGGCTGTTTTATGGAGAGATCCGAGAGCCACATCCCCTTCCTCTCCTGAGCCATATCAGATCCCCTCCCTCCAGCTCGTCGGTTTCACCCTGTCCCCATCCCTTAGCCCTTCTTGGCCTAAAACGACGACGTCCTCGCCGGGTTTCACCCCGGATATCACCTCCACCCAGTCTTCGCCAGAGCTTCCAACCTCGACCTCCCTCATCCTGGCAATCCCGGACTCCACCACGAATACGACGTCCTTCCCTCCCCTTTTTAGGAGCGCATCCTTCGGAATCGTCACGGATACCCTCGGGCTCCCTACGGGGATCTTTACCTTAGCGAACATCCCGGGCTTGAGGAGGCCTTGTCGGTTTTCGATTTTAACCTCCACCACGGCCGTGTGGTCCACGGGGTTCAACGTCGGGGCTATCCTCATTATCCTTCCGGAAAACCTCTTTTCCGGGAACGAAGAGAGCTCTATCCATACATCCCGGCCCTCCTTTATCTTCGGAAGGTCCTTCTCGACCACCGGCACCGCTATCTTGAGCTCGTCGAGGTTTGATATCACGGCGATCGGCGTGGATGGCGATACGAGTTGCCCCTCTTCCACCATCTTCCTCGTAACCGTTCCCGAGATCGGGGCCTTTATCTTCGCGTTTTCTATCTGCATCTGGAGGAGCTTGACGGATGCCTCAGCCTGTTTGACCCTGCTCCTCGCGGATGCTATATCGTTCTCCCATGTCCTCTCCTCCCAAGACCTTCTTACGAGGGAGAGGGATGCCTCGGCTTGTGAAAGCTGGGCTTCGAGGGCCCTTATATCCTCCGGCTTAGCCCCCTTCTCCGTTATCGATAGCTGGTTTTGGGCGGAGTTATATTGGGCTTGTGCTACGGTGTATTGAAGCTCGGCAAGCTCCAATTGTTGCTTGGAAACCGCCCCGGCATTATAAAGCTCCCTTATCCTGTCGAGGTTCCTCCTCGCGTTCTCCATGTTGGCCTGGGCTTGCCTCACCTGCTCCCTGACTATATCCCTCTCCTCCGGCCTCGCCCCCTTTCTTGCGAGCTCTAACCTCGCCTTCGCGGCCTCCACCATCGCCTCGGCCTGCATGAGCTGCGATTCCGCCATCTGCTTTGCCATCGATAGCGATTGGTTCAGGGCGGCTTTCGCGAGCTCGAGCCCGGCTTCCGCCTGCGAGAGCTGGACCTTGAGCTCCTCAACCTCTATCTCGGCTATGACCTGACCCTTCGATACCCTATCCCCTTCGGAGATCAACAGCTTCTCCACCTTCCCCGAGACCTTCGGAAGGACCGTCACATCCGTCATGGACTTCACGGTCCCGGAGAGGGATATCATATCCTCGACCTTCCTCTCCTCCCCCTTAGCTACCTCGACAGGGATCACCGTCTGTGCAGCCGTTTCCCTCGCCTCCCGAGACCTTTTCTCGAAGATCCTATAGGTTATCCCGAACCCTATAAGCCCGATGATCAGGGCCAAGGCTATCCATTTCTTCACCTTCCCTTCACCTCCCCAACCTTTATCTGTCCGCCAACGGCCCTTTCCATCCTCGCCAACGATACGAGATAGCTGTATATCGCCTGTGCCCTTCCGATCTTGGCCTGCATAAGGGCAAGCTGTGCATCGGCGACATCTAAAGATGTCGCCATCCCGTTCTCATACCTAACGTTTGCCAGCCTGAGGAGCTCCTGCGCCTGTTCCACGTTCTTCTCCTGGGCCGCTATCGTCGCCTCCGCCTCTTTTATAGATAGATAGGCCTGCTTCACCTCCAATCTTATCCCCTTCTCCACCATCTCCCTCATCCTCCTTGTGTATTCGAGGTTGGCCTGCGCCTGCTCCGCCCTATGTTTCGTCGCTAACCCGTCGAAGATCGGCATGGAAAGGGCTAAGGATATGTTCCACGTCCCCTTCATCTTCTCCACATCGGGTGGCATCCCGTTTTTGTAGTAATAATTAGCCATGGCCACGATATTCGGCATGTTCCCAACCTTTGCTATCTTCAGCGATTCCTCGGCTATATCCTCCTGTATGGATAGCGCTTTTAGCTCCGGCCTTGAGGAGAGGGCCATCTGGATGAGATCTGGGAGCGGGAGGTCGGGTCTTACGTCGGGGAGGGCGAGCTCTTCCTTGGGCTCCAGATCCTCGTCCAGGTCCATCCCCACCTCCCTTGCGAGGGAGGCCTTTGCGAGAGCGACCCCGTTCTCCGCCTTTATGAGGTTCGGCTTTAGCTGTTCCACCTGGACCTCTGCCCTCATGAGGTCGTAGTTCGATATAAGGCCTTCATTGAAATGCTTCCTCGCTATATCGAGGTGTTTCTTCGCTATCTCCAAGGATTCATTCGCCACCTTCGCCATCTCCTTTGCCAGGAGGAGGTCGTAAAACGCCTTCTTGACGTTGAAGACGAGGTCGAGCTCGGCCTTCCTCAGGTCCTCCCTCGATGCCATGGATCCGAGTTCTGCGATCCTTATCGAGCGGGATATCCTTCCCCATGTGAATATGGGCTGCTGGAGGGATATCTGGCCGTTGTATAAGTTCTCCGTTCCGAGCTTCATCTCCAGAGGTCCCTGGGTTTGGGTTACGCCCGGCAGGGCAACGCCCATCGTCGGCAGGTTTATCGTGAACTTCGCTACCTCGCTCAGCCTCGTGTAGCTTGTCTGGATCGATATCTGTGGGAACATTGCAGATCGTGCCTCCCCTATCTTTTCCTCGGATGCCAAAAGCTTTTGTTTCGAGGACAAGATCGACTCGTTGTTTTTCAGGGCGAGTTCCAAGCACTCCTTTAGCGATATCTCCTTAGCGTTTGCCCCTGTGCTCGCCAGGAAGAGAACGAGGAATGGAACCAAGACCGATCCTCTCATCTTATCCCCTCCTCCAACCTCTCGAATATCCTCGCTATCGAGGCGAGGCTTTTATAAAGCATTTCCCTATCCTCCTCGCTCATCCTCTCCATCATCCTTCTCAACGCCTCCTTCCTCCTCCTCCGCCATCTATTGACCGTATCGATCCCCTTCCTTGTCAAGGAGACGAATACAATCCTTCCGTCCTCCTTGCTCCTCTCCTTCCTTATCATTCCGTTCCTTTCGAGCCTCGATGCTATTTCCGTCATTGTGCTCGTGGGGATGGAGAGCTTTTCGGCAAGTTCCCCCATTTTGATCTTCCGGAGGTTGTGGAGCATGAAGAGCATCCTGATATGCGATAGGGGCAATTTGCCCTTATGTTTTCCCGAATGCAATGGGCTCTTCTGCAGCTTTTGTATCCCTATGATGATCTTATCCACGAGCTCTATTATCCTTTCCGCCAATTCTCCGTGATTTCCGATCATTTTCATCACCTCGTTTATTACTACATCGAATTTTTCTATTTTGAATTATATCACGAAATGCCTTCGATGTCAAGGGAGGGGTAGCTCCCTGTGGTTGCCAAAAATCATGGGCAGGCACGGGGGCCTGCCCCTACTTGACCTCCTCAAATGGAATATGTTAAAATAGCGCAAAAAAGGAGGTAGAGGCAGATGAAGGCGGTTATACTGCTTGGGGATGGAATGGGGGACAGGCCGGTCCCAGCCCTTAAGGGGAGGACACCGCTCGAGGTGGCGAGGAAGCCAAATATGGACGAGGTGGCGATAATGGGGGAGTGTGGACTCCTCGATCCGGTGGCTCCCGGGGTAAGGGTTGGGAGCGATACGGCACATCTCGCCATCCTCGGATACGACCCATATACCTCGTATACGGGAAGGGGGCCATTCGAGGCAGCCGGAGCGGGGCTCGAGGTGAGGGGAGGGGATGTGGCCTTCAGATGTAACTTCGCAACCGTGAACGAGGATATGATCGTCATCGATAGGAGGGCTGGGAGGATAGAGGAAGGGACGGACCTGCTCGCAGCAGCCTTATCCGGAATGGAGATAATGGGGGCGAGGATACTCTTTAAGGAGTCCGTCGCTCATAGGGCCGTCCTCGTCGTTAGGGGGATAGGGCTCGGCCATAACGTGACCGATGTGGACCCCCATGCTGAGAACGTCAGGATACACGAAGCACATGGGCTCGACGACGAGAGCAGGAGAACGGCCCAGATAGTGAACGAGTTCGTGAGGAGGTCGTATGAGATATTGAGAGACCATCCGGTGAACAAGGAGAGGGAGAGGAAGGGATTGCCTCCCGCAAATATCGTCCTCCCAAGGGGTGCTGGGATAGCCCCTAAGCTCCAGAGCTTCCAAGAAAAGCACGGGCTTAAGGGAGCATGCATAGTGGAGGTAGACTTGGTGAAGGGGGTTGGGATGTATCTGGGGATGACAACCCCAACCGTTCCAGGGGCGACGGGAGGCTACGATACCGATATAGATGCCATAGCGAAGGCGGTAGTGGATGCCCTCTCCGATCACGACTTCGTCCTCTGCAACGTAAAGGGCATGGATGTGGCGGGACACGATGGAAAGCACGAGGAGAAGATAATGATGATAGAGAAGATGGACAGCCTTGTCGGGGCTATCCTCGGCCTCGGGATGGATGACCTCATAATAGTCCTTTCTGCCGATCACTCTACCCCCGTGACCTTTAAAGACCACACCGGGGACCCTGTGCCGATAGCCATAGCCGGGCCGGGGGTGAGAACCGACTCCGTGAGGAGGTTCGACGAGAGATCCGTCGTATGTGGAGGGTTGATGAGGATAAGAGGAATGGACCTGATGAGGATCGTGACCAACCTCCTCGGGGTTCAGGGGAAGTTCGGGGCATAAGCCTTCAAGGCCTCTCCTTAAGGGATAGGATGATCCTGATAAACTGGATCCTGGAGAGGGAATACGGGCAGAGGGTGTGGGATGGGCCGAGGGATCCTATGGACGTGCTCCTGGCAACCTTGCTCTCCCAGAACACCTCGGATCGGAACTCCCACAGGGCCTTCTCAAACCTCAAGGCGTTGTTTCCATCGTGGGAGAGGCTGATGGAGGCGGATCCGTCGGAGATAGCGGATTCGATAAGGATAGGAGGGCTGGCAGATCTAAAGGCTAAGAGGATTAAGGCCATATTGGGGGAGATAAAGAGGAGGGAGGGGGAGATATCCCTGGACTTCCTAGCGAATTGGGATGTGGAGGATGCGATGGAATACCTGACATCCCTTGAAGGGGTTGGGCCTAAAACGGCGGCTTGTGTTCTCTGCTTCGCCTTCGGGAAGCCGGCGTTCCCCGTGGATACGCATATACTGAGGATATCGAAGAGGATAGGGCTTATAGGAAGCAGGGATGGTCCGGAGAAGGCCCAGAGGATACTCCAGGAAGCCATCCCTCCGGAGATCGTCTATCAGCTCCATATGAACATGATAGCCCATGGGAGGAGGATATGCAAGGCGAGAAAGCCGGCTTGCGAGATATGCCCCCTTTCCTACATGTGTAGCTATGGGAAGGCTCATACCCCTGCTTAGCTTAATCCCCTTCTTAACCATAGCGGAAGCCCCTTCCGTTTCCGAATTCGATCTTCTCAACGCCCTGGCCAACCAGGGGAAGGTTCAGGAGGCGATAAACGGGTATCTCGCCCTTCTCAAGAGGCCCGATTTGGGCGATAGCGCCGAGAGGATCCTATACGAGCTCGGAAGGCTTCACACGATGATCGGGCGCGATGACCTCGCCATCCATTATTTCCAGCGGGCGATAGACGAGTTCCCGAAGGGTAAATACGTCGGCGAGGCGATGTTCGGGCTCGGAGCATGCTACGAGAGGATGAAGGAGTATGGGAAGGCCGTAGAGCTTTACAAGGGGATGATCTCGAGGGGGGATATCCCGGATTTCCAGAGATATAACGCCATTGTAAGGGCTTCCTACCTCTTCCTTTCCCTTATGTCCTATGAGGAAGCGATAAGGATAGTGGAGGAGGGGATAGGGAAGGGGATATATGTCCCCTTCCTGAAATCCCATCTCGCTTATATATACGACAGGGCGGGGAGGTATGAGGAGGCGATAAAGGTCTATAGGGATATGTTCCTCTCCGGAAGCTATGGGGCGGATGGCGACTGGATCTTGGATGGCATATATGACTTCCACAAGAGGAGGGGGACCCTGAAGGACGAGTTCGAGGCGATTCGCTCCGAGATAGCAAAGGATCCGAGGGATAAGTTCAAGAGGATCCTCCTTGCGGAGCTCTACGTAAGGGATGGGAATATCCAGCAGGCCATTGTGGAATATAGCTCCGCCGCAAGGGAGCTTGGGGATGATCCCTATATCCTCTCGTCCCTTGCTAAGCTTTACCTTGCCGTCGGGGATCTCAACAATGCCGAGGATATATGTAAAAGGCTTATATCCTCATATCCTTCGGATAGGACCGCTAAGGAGATACTCGGAGAGATCCTTTTAAAAAAGGGTGAGACGATGAAGGCGCTCGATCTCTGGAGGGATGCATTCAAGGGCATCCCGGACTCTGGGAGGAAACTCGGCGCGCTCCTGTTGCAAAAGGGCTTTCTTTCGCTGGCCGCATCGGAATACGAGAAGGCCCTCTCATCCAATCCCTATGATCCATCGCTCCAGTTACAGCTATCGAAGCTTTTGAAGGGGCTTGGGAGGCATGAAGATGCCCTCGAGCTTGCGAGAAAGGTGGCAGCGCTCCCGCCAAACCCAGTCAACGAGGATATGAGGGCGGAGGCGACAGCCCTCGTCGGGAAGATACTCTGCGCTATGGGGGATATAGAGGGTGGGAGGAAGGAGCTCCTCGGGTTGGTGGAGAGATTCCCTTCCAGCAAATGGGCCACAGAGGCCATAGGGATCCTTTCCTTCATCCTTTCCAACGGTGGTTACAAGGAGGAACCCCTCAAGCTCTTCTTCTCCGCCCAGGAGATGGAGGAGAGAGGGGATCTGAAGGGGGCTATCTCCGGGTATGAGGAGATAACGAAGAGGTTCCCGAGGTCGCCGATAGCGGACGACGTCCTCCTCGCCATGGCCCGCATATACCTCAGGATGGGGAATTGGTTCCAAGCCGTTTTTCTTTGCGGCGAGCTCATCGCGAGGTTCCCCGGAAGCCCTTTGTGTCCACATGCATATATGATCATGGGGGAGGCCTACGAGGGGATGGGATCCATAAAAGATGCGGAGGGATCTTACCGGAAGATCCTGGAACTATATCCCGAAAGCTACCTTTGTGGAGAGGCGAAGGCCAGGGTGGACAGGATAGAGAGGGGGAATCCGTGATGGTCGGGAAGGGATGGGGTTTTCTTATAAAGCTCATTGCGATCGTCCTCGTCCTCTCCGTATCCTTGAGCTCCGTCTCGTTCGGGGTTGAATGGAGGAGGGTTGTTGATTCCATCGTTATCGGGGCAGAGGCAGGAGCGGTGGCCTACCTCATCTCCTACTGGGCTGCCAGGGCCTCTACCGGGAAGGAGGAGGTGGACAAAGGGCCCCTATACCTATTCTCCGTGGCGGCTGGGATCACGGCGGCCTTCGCCGTCTATTCATCTTACGATAAGATAAGGAGGAAGGGCAAGGGATCCGGAGATGAAGGGCAGCTATTGCCTCGTCATAGAGTTGAAGGAGGAGGTTGAGATAAAGGTCGGGGCCCTTGGGCTTTTCCTCTTTCCTAAAGGGATATACTTCTACGTCGGGAGGGCCATGGGACCTGGGGGGATAGAGGCTCGTATATCGAGGCACAGGAGGAAGGGGTGGAGGAGGCCGAGATGGCATATAGACTATCTGCTCGAACGTTCGGAGGTGGTGGGGGAAATCCTCTTCCCGGGGAACGGGGACGAATGTAAGATAGCGAGGGATATGTTGGAGATGGCAGGGGGTATGGTGGTAGCTCCTGGGTTCGGATCGAGCGATTGCAGATGTCCGACGCATCTCATATATTTTGGGTAGGGGAATGGAGCGGGATCCAAAGGCCATAAGTTCATGGTGCATGTATGACTGGGCTAATTCGGCCTTCGCTACAACGATAATGGCGGCCGTCTTGCCTCCCTATTATGGGAAGGTCGCTGGGGCGACGCTTCCCGGGAACCTGGCAACCGTCTACTGGGGCTACACCAACACCATATCCATGCTGGCCACCGCGCTTTTTGCCCCTATCCTTGGGAGCATAGCGGACCACATGGGGATGAAGAAGGGGTTTTTGGGGTTCTTCGCCTTGGCCGGCATAACGGCGTCCTCGTTTATGTATCTTGTCGAGAGGGGCGATTGGCTTCTGGCCTCTTTCCTCTTCATCGTAGGGGAGATAGGGTTTTCAGGATCCTGCATATTCTACGACTCCCTCCTCCCACATATAGCAGGTCCAAGGGATATTGATTCCGTCTCTTCTAAAGGTTATGCCCTTGGGTATCTCGGAGGCGGGCTTCTGCTCGCCCTTAACCTCGCGTGGATATCGTTCCCGGAGCTCTTCGGTTTTCGGGATTCGGCGATGGCTTGCAGGGCATCCTTCCTCTCCGTAGGGATATGGTGGGCGCTGTTCTCCATCCCCCTTTTCCTCTATGTCCCGGAACCACCGGCCGATAGGACCTTCGCCGGGATAAACCCCATATCCGCCGGTTTCTTAAGGCTAAGGGATACCTTCAGGGAGGTAAGGCGTTACAGGGAAGCGATGAAATTCCTGATGGCCTTCTGGCTTTACAACGACGGCATAGGAACCATAATAACGATGGCAACGATCTACGGATCCGAGATAGGGATAGGGCAGAAGGAGTTAGTGGGTGCGCTCCTCATGACACAGTTCGTTGGGATCCCCTTTACCCTCCTCCTCGGTAGGATAGCTGGGGTTATAGGTGCCAAGAGGACGGTAATCATATCTTTGATCATCTATGCGTTCATCTCGATCGGAGGTTATTTCATGTCCAAAGCATGGCATTTCTTCTCCTTAGCGTTCGCCGTAGGGATTGTCCAGGGAGGGAGCCAAGCGCTCTCCAGGTCTATTTTCGGGAGGATGATCCCAAAGGCTAAAAGCGCCGAGTTCTTCGGCTTCTACGATATATCCTCGAAGTTCTCCGGGATATTCGGCCCCGCCATATTTGCGCTTGTAGGGCATATATCCGGATCGAGCAGGGCGAGCATAGTATCGCTTCTCTTCTTCTTCCTCGGAGGTGCTTTTCTGCTCTCCACGGTTCGGATTCCGGAAAATGTGGATCAATAGAATCTTTGGGATGATGTGAATTCGGAAAGCCTCGCCGCTATCCGTTCCAATTCATCCTTCCTCGCTCCCGTTAGAGCGGAAGCAATCCTTCTCATGATCGTTTGCGCTGCTTCCACCGCTGAGATGGCGAGCAATGCATCGAGATCGAGGCCTTGGGAATCCACCTCGACCTTATACATCATCCCCTCCTCCCGCGCCGCCAAGCCGATCCTCTTATCCCCCTTTTGCCATACGGATACCTCCATCCCCCCAGCTTCTTCGAACTCGACGCTTTCTTCAAACCCATCCTTTTTGAGGACCTGTTTCATTGCTTCGAGCAAGATCTCGGCCATCCATTCCTGAAACACGAGCTTTAAGTTTCCCATCGCCTTATCCACCTCCTATCCGCTTGCCCTCTTTGCCTTTCTTACCCCTTCCCCGCCCTTCCGGAAGATCGGGAGGAGGAGGATGGGGGCGAGGAAGGTCGTTATGAAGGTCATCGTTATAACCACTCCGAATTCCTGGGCCCCTATGGCTTTGTAGGCAATCCCTATCCCGGCGATGATAAGCGCCACCTCACCCCTTGGCATCATCCCGATCCCGATCCTCGCCGCACCCCTTTTGTTGAATCCGAGGGCGAGGGCCGGGAGACCACATCCCAGCACCTTCCCTAAGATCCCGGCGACCGATATCGCCATCCCGAACCAGATGGCATGTCCCATCGCTTTGAAATCTATCAACATCCCCATGACGACGAAGAAGACGGGCGTAAAACAGTGCACGAGGGAGCGTAAGGATCTTTCTATTTCCTCCCTCACATCGGTTGAGGAGAAGGCCAATCCGATTGCATATGCCCCGATTATCATGGCCAATCCCCCGAAGCTTTCGGTGAACGAGGAGACGATAAGACAAAGGGCGAGGATCAATCCGATGAAAGCCCCCTCGCTTTGAAATCGGGAGAAGAAGCGGCTCAAAATAGGGGCGACGAAGATCGATATGGCTGTCAGGCCGATCCAGAATCCAAAGGCTTTCATGGATAATGCGAGGATACCCCCTGCCTCGATCGTCCCATGCCTCGCTATGTTCGTGACGACGGCGAGGACGATCATTCCGAGGACGTCGTCCATCACGGCGGCCGCGAGGATGGTTATGCCCTCCGGGGATGCCAGCTTCCCGAGGTTTGTGAGGACCCTCGCTGTGATCCCGACGGATGTCGCCGTCATAGCGGCGCCCATGAGGAGGGCGGATGGATGCATTATGCCGTCCGCATGTCCGAAAAGGATTGTCAGCGCTACGCCGAATACGAACGGGAGCAAAACCCCTCCGGTGGCTACCAATAGAGCTGGAAGGCCGAATTTAAGGAAAAGGCCGAGATCCGTTTCCAGGCCTGTGGAGAAGAGGAGCAGGATTGCGGCGAGCTGGCCTATCCCCCAAAGCTCCGGGGAGATCGGGATTCCCTCGGCGTGCCCATCCGGCATCCCGAACAATGGCCCCTGCATGCCCGGTAGTCGTATAAGGTGTCCGAGGGCATATGGGCCGATGATCATGCCCGCAAGGAGTTCTCCAAGAACTGGCGATTGACCAAGAAACCGTTCGAAGAGCTCTCCGAAGAGCTTCGCTACCAGTAGGACAAATCCAAGCTGTGCGATAAGGTGGACGGTCCTTTCAACCAGCTCCATCTATCCTTATTCCCTCATGGCAGGTTCACGACCCTGGCTTCCATCGTTTCCGTATCGAGGATGACAACCGTTCCCCTTCCGGTAAGCCATCCCCCTGTTTCCCCGGGGTTTATGACCTTCGTCTTCCCGACATCCCTTATATCGACCTTATGGGTATGTCCGTATATGACGAGGTCGTATTTTCCACTTTGTGCGAGCCCATCTACGGTGGAATCCCTGTGTAGTATTATGGCTCTCTTACCCCCTATTTCCACTTCAAACCCCTCTTCCTGGATTTCGCATATACCGGAGTAGGAGCTTCTGAGGCCGAGCTTCTCGCCGTCGTTGTTCCCGAAAACCCCATATGCCTTGCATTTGAGCTTCCCCATCTCCCTTGCCGTGAACGGCGCTATGAAATCGCCACAATGGATGAGCAACTCTATCCCTTCGGCGTTGAAGATCTGGACAGCTGCGGCTATCTTCCCCATGTTGTCGTGGCTATCCGCCATTATCCCGACCTTCAAAGGATATCCCCCTCCTTTCCCGAGAGCTCTTTATCCACGATAGGAACATCCTTTTTATCTCCTCGAGCCTCTCTTCCGTCCTTGCCTCGAACCTCATGGTTATAAGGGGTTCGGTTACGGAGGGCCTTATGAGCGCCCAACCGTCCTCGAACTGGACCCTTATCCCGTCGATGGTTGATATATCTCGATCCGAAAACCTCTTCTTGACCTCCTCCATCATCCTCCTCGTTTCCTCGGGCGACGATGGGATCCTTATATCCGGAGTTATGGGGTATAATTTGATTTCGTCCGCCAGTTCTGATAGCTTCCTCCCGCTCTCGGATAATATATCCGCCATAAGAAGGGAGGAGAAGAGGCCATCGTCCCTCCCTATATCCCCGAAGAAGAAGTGGCCGCTTATCTCACCGGCCATTATCGCTCCCTCCGTTATCATCCTCCTCTTTATGAAGGCATGTCCCGACCTCTCCATTATCGGCTTCCCTCCAAGCCTTAGCACCTCCTCGGGAACTATCGATGAGCATTTTATGTCGTAGACGACCTTGGCGCCCGGCCCAGCCTTTCCCAATAGCCTCCTTATGAAGATCGCTATGGCCTTATCGTTTTCCACGATCCTCCCCCTATCGTCGACGAAGGCAACCCTATCCCCATCCCCATCGAAGGCAACACCCATATCCGCCCCTTCCTCGATCACCTTCCTCTGAAGATGGACGAGGTTTTCTGGGGATGCCGGATTCGGACCCCTGTTTGGGAACCTCCCATCAGGCTCGCAGAAAAGCCCGACGACTTCATATCCGAGGCATCCGAATACATCCGGGGCTATATCCCAATAAGATCCATTTCCCGCATCTACGACGATCTTCATCCCCCTTCTTCGAGGCGGTCCGAACCTTCTCACCATGAACTCCTTATATCCCTTCAGGCAATCCACATCCTTTATCCTCCCTTTCCCTACGGTGAATTCTCCGGAGTATGCGATATCCCTTATCTCCGATAGCTCCTCCTCGGTTATGGGAAGCGATCCCATGGCTATCTTTAACCCGTTATCGGAGGGAGGGTTATGGGATCCCGTGACCATGAGGCCGGCATCGGCGTCGAGGACCTCCTTGGCGAAGTAAAATGCCGGGGTTGGTATGGTCCCGAGGTGGAGGACGTAGCGTCCCGTCGATATAAGCCCCCTTATAGCGGCCTCCTTTAACGAGGATGTCGAGGGCCTCAAATCCCCTCCCACCAATACCGTTTCCATCCCCCTCCTGGCGAGGGCGGTTCCGAATGCTTTGGCTATGGTTTCGGCCACATCCTCCGTAAGCTCGGTCCCGACCCTGCCCCTTATATCGCATGGCTTGAAAACGCTCATGATCCTCTCAGCGAGCGAGCTCCGAGGACCCGATGTATCCCCTCTTCCTGCATTCCTCGACGAACCTCCTGTAATTCTCGTCGTATATCTCCTTGTTTTCATCCTTAGGCTCCACCTCCAGATCTATCTTCACCATCGATGCCGCTGCCGATGAAAGGCTTTTGTTCTGCGATATGGAGGCGATGATCGCCGATCCCACGGCGGCCTCCGGGAACTTCGGCCTTGCCAATACCTTCCCAAGTATATCGGCCCTAACCCGAAGCCAATCTATCTCCCTTGTCCCTCCACCTGAGACGTATATCCTGTCTCCGACCTCTGCCCCGATCTCAGCTAAGACCTCGAATCCAAGCCTTTCCACGTATCCTATTCCTTCTATAGCCGCGGCGAGATGCTCCTCCTCGCAGCTTGGCTCCCCTATTATGAAGCCGGAGGCATCTTTGCAAACGAACGGGAACCTTTCCCCCTTCCTCCTCAACGGATAGATGATGATCTTGGATGGGGAGAAATTTCGGATCTTCTCCGAGATCTCCCCGATCCTATCTTCCCCGAATACCTGGCTTATGTATTCGCCTCCCGTGTTGCTCGCCCCTCCTGGGAGCCAATAGCCTTCCGGGTGTCTGTGGCTATAGATCCTTCCGGAGGGATCGATGAGGAGCTTTCTCGATACGCCTTTCAGGACGAGGGTTGTCCCGAGGGTTGAGTTCCAATCCCCCGGCCTTATCGCCCCGGAGGCCACCTGGGATGCGCATCCGTCCGTCATCCCGGACAGGATTTCGGCCCTCTTCGATATTCCGAAAAGATCCGCTAAGTCCCCCCTTATCCTCCCTATAACAGTTCCAGGGGGGACGACCTTCGGCAACAAGGAACTCCGAATTCCGAGCTCCTTTTCCAGGAAATCCGGCCATTTGAGATCCAGAAGGTCGAACCCGGTTTTCAAAGCGTTTGTATAATCCGTTATCCCCCATACCCCTGTGAGCCATCCTATTATGTAATCCGTAGCGTGGACGAGGATCCTCGCCTTCTCCATCAGCTCCGGCATGTTTTCCTTAAGCCAAAGGAGCTTTGGAAGGGCGAAGGAAGGGTTGAACCTATAACCGAGCTTTTCGGCCAGGGCTGATCCGAGCTCGTTCACGATATCCGTTTCCCTCTGAGCCCTCGAGTCGTTATACATTATGGCGTTGGAGATCGGCTCGTTGTCTTGGCCGAGAAGCAAGAAGGTTCCGGATGTGGAGGTTGCGGAGATAGCGGATATGTCCTTCGGATCCCTCCCTTCCCTTTTAAGCCCCTCCAGGGCTTCCGGGATAGCATTTTCGAGCGCCGATATCCAGGATCTCGGGGATTGCTCCGACCAGCCCTCGGGGAGGTTCCGGACCTTTTCAGCGAACGATGCCCTTGCGCTCGAGATGAGATCCCCGCTCTCATCGCATATGACGACCCTCGCCCCACTTGTCCCGATATCTATCCCCATGAAATACATGACTAAATCCCCCTTACGTCTTCCTCCTTATCTTCTTAGCGGCTGGGATTAGGACGTTGTTGAGGATAAGCCTATAGCCTGGGGAATTCTTGAAGAAGGACAGGTTTGTCGGGGGATCTCCGAGGAAATGCCTGTAATCCTCCGGATCATGCCCTCCGTAGAATGAGAAGATCCCCTCCCCGAGCGTGCCGCATATGTATTTCGCGGCATTGAGCCTGGGGTCGTCGTCTTCCCCGAGTATAACCACGTTGTCCTTGATCCTATCCTTGTTAAAGGCCGTGGTCTGGCCCATGAACCCCCTTATCCTCCTCACGTGGTTCTGGGTGAGGGCTGTTGGGATCGGGTCCTCCTTCGCGGAGAACTCGAAAAGCGAGAACGTCTCCTCTTCGGAGCGGCCGAGGATCTCATCCACCTTAACGTCTATATCGGAGAAAAGGAAGGTGTTGGGATCGGTGAAAACCTTGAAGTCCTTGAAGGCGAAGGTATGGTCGAAATCGAGCTTTTTATTGGCGTCGGGATCGGCCGGGGTTCCGTCGAACTTCTCGGGAACTATGTCGGTATCGTGTGCGGCGAGGGCTATATCCAGGGTTTCGGTGGCGGAGCACATGGCGAAGAGCGAACCTCCTTCCAGGACGAACTTCCTCAGCTTCTCGGCAACGGCTTTTTTACAAGACGCTACGGAATCGAACCCGAGCTTCCTCGCCGTTTCCTCCAACAACTCCTTGTTCCTCCTATACCACTCCGAGAGCTCATACATATGGAACTTCCCAAACTGTCCGGTGAAGTCCTCGTGATGCAGGTGGATCCAATCATACCTCTTTAGATCCTCCTTTAACACATCCTCGTCCCATATGACCTTATAAGGTATCTGGGCATATGTGAGGACGAGGGTTACGGCATCGTCCCAAGGCTCGTTAGTTGGAGGGGCGTAGACAGCTATAGACGGTGCCTTCTCGAGGGGGAGGGCCCTCATGTTCCCTTCCTCTATCTCCCTGTAGATGGCGTTCATCCTTCCCCTGTCTATCACCTCGAAAGCGACCCCACGCCTTCTTGCGACTTCCTCCACATCTTTGGAAGCCTGGATCAGGAAGGATCCACCTCGATATGAGAGGAGCCATTCGGATTTTAATCCGAGCGAGAGGGCGTGATATGTGACCCCATATGCCCTGAGGTGGTCGGTCTGGGCTCCGTCCATCGGTATGAGGATGGCCGAGCTTCCCTCGAGGGCGAAGGCCCGACCAGCTATCGGGATGGTGGGGATTATGAGGAGCGAGGTCCATATGATGATCCTGGCGTATACCCGTGGTCCGATGAGGAGCGCCAAGGCGGCTCCAAGCCCATCGGCCAGGAGATCGGCCGCCTCGAACTCCCTTCCCGGGACGAAGAGCTGATGGATCTCGTCCATCACGCCATATCCAATGCATATGAGGAGGGGCATGAGTATGCCGAGGGGATCCGATTTCTTAAGATGCTTTCCCCTCATCGAGGAGACCATTCCTCCGGCCAGGAAGCCCATTATCCCATACTCGGCTATGTGGAACAGCTTGTCCCTGAACGGAATGGTTAGGTTTGGGATGGGAGGCTTTGGGAGCGAGGAGAGGTAGAATATGAAGGCGGCATAGGAGATCATCGCGGCCGTCCAGATCCCCGGGCTTCCGAACAATCCCCTATTATCCCTCACCCCTGGCCCTCCTCTGTAGCTCATAGAGCTTGTTCAGCGCTTCTAAGGGGGTCATCCTGGATACATCAAGGGAAAGGAGCTCCTCTATTAATGGATCGATTTCATCCTCTTCCTGGAATAGCTTGAGTTGTAAGAAGTCGGATCCCCTCCTCCTTGGCAATCCTCCTCTTCTCTCGAGCTCGGATAGGATCTCCTTCGCCCTATCTATCACCTTCTGTGGTAATCCGGCGAGCTTCGCAACGGCTATCCCGTAGCTCTTGTCCGAGCCTCCAGGGACGACCTTCCTCAGGAATATCACATTGCCCCTCCATTCCCTCACCGCCATGGAATAGTTCTTGGCCTTTGGGAGCCTGTCCCCGAGGAGGATGAGCTCGTGGAAATGGGTTGCGAAGAGGGTTTTAGCGCCAAGCCTTGGGGAATCGTGGATGTATTCCCCGACGGCCCATGCTATGCTTAATCCATCGAATGTGCTCGTCCCCCTCCCTATCTCATCTAAGATTATGAGGCTCCTTCTCGTAGCGTTGTTAAGTATATTCGCCGTCTCGTTCATCTCCACTAAGAATGTGCTCTGGCCCATGGCTATGTTATCGGAAGCCCCGATCCTCGTGAATATCCTGTCCACAACCCCGATTTTCGCCTCCGATGCCGGGACGAAGCTTCCCATCTGGGCCATGAGCACTATCAACGCCACCTGCCTTATATACGTCGACTTCCCAGCCATATTAGGACCTGTTATTATCAGGAGCTGGTTCTCCGTGCAGTCGAGCATAGCATCGTTTGGGACGAAATCGCACGTCCTTTCCACGACCGGATGTCTTCCCTCGATTATCCTTATCTCCTCCCCATCGTCCACTTCGGGCTTTACATAGTTGTTTTCCACGGCGACCTGGGCGAGGCTTTGAAGGGCATCGAGGATCCCTAAGAGGGATGAGGTCCTCTTTATGCGCCGGATCTGCTTGGCGACGAGCTCCTTGAGCTCATTGAATATCCTCTTCTCTATCTCGGCTATCCTCTCCTCGGAGCCGGTTATCCTCTCCTCGTATTCCTTAAGCTCTTGTGTAACGAACCTCTCGGCATTGACCAACGTCTGTTTCCTCTGGTAATCCTGGGGGACGAGATGGAGGTTTGGCTTGGTGACCTCTATGTAGTATCCGAAGATGTTGTTATATCCAACCTTAAGGGATGATATCCCCGTCCTCTTCCTCTCCCTCCTCTCGAATTCGAGGAGCCATTTGGCTGCGTTCTCCTTCATATCCCTCAGCATATCGAGCTCCTCGTCATACCCCCTTTTTATCAGCTCCCCATCCCCGAGAACGGCCATGGGCTTATCCTCTATGGCGGAATCTATCTCCTCGAAGAGATCGGTAAGGGGATCCATGTCTTCCACGATCCTCGAGAGGAGCTTGCTTTTGCTCTCCTTCAACGCCGAGATGATGTTCTGTATTTGTCCTATGGATTTCTTCAGGTTTATCATGTCCTTCGGCCCTCCTGATCCACATCCCACCCTGCTTGAGAGCCTTTCCAAGTCGTGGATCCCCTTGAGGGCCGTCCTCACCTCGCTCCTCATCTCCATATCCGAGACCAGCTCTTCCACGGCATCCAACCTTTCCCTTATCGCATGGACTTCTACGAGGGGGCGCAAGATCCAGTCCTTCAAGGTCCTTTTCCCCATCGGCGTCATGGTCCTGTCGAGGAGTTCGAGGAGCGTCCCGTTCCTCGATCCATCCCTCGACGATACGACCAGATCCAGGTTCCTCTGGGTTGCCGGATCGAGCACCATGAAGTTCTCGAGATGATACGTGGAGAGGGAGCTTATCTGGGATATAGGGCCCTTTTGGACCTCCCTTAAGTATGATATTATGGCGCCGGCGGCCCCTATGGCTAAGGGTTTTCCATCGCATCCAAACCCCTCCAGCGATTGAACCCCGAAATGCTCCATGAGGACGTTCCTCGCTTCCTCCGGATCGAACTCCCATGTAGGCCTCCTCGTTATCATCGTTCCGGGCGAAAGGGCCTGCAAAAGTTCCAGCACCCCTTTTCCGGAATCCTGAATCCCATCGGGGATGATGCACTCCGCCGGCTTCAGCCTCGAGAGCTCGGATGCGAGGGCTGCGGAAGCCGCCGGTCCCCGGATCTCGGTGGTTGCAAAATCGCCCGTGGAGACATCGATATAGGAAAGGCCGAACGCCTCCTCACCCCGAAGGTCCAAAGGCAGGATGGAGGATAGGTAATTATGATCGCTGCCTTCCAAGACATCCTCGTCGAGGGCCGTCCCGGGCGTTATGATCCTTACGACCTCCCTGTCCATCAGGGCCTTTGACCTCGTGCCCTCGATCTGTTCGCAGATAGCCACCTTATATCCGGCGCGCACGAGCCTCCCTATGTAAGAGTTAGCCGCATGGTATGGGAAGCCTGCCATGGGCATCCCAAGCCTCGATGTAAGGACTATATCGAGGACCTTGGATGCTATCTCCGCATCTTCGTTGAAGGTCTCGTAGAAGTCCCCGAGCCTGAAAAGGAGTATGACATCCTTGTATCTCTCCTTGATCCTCCGATATTGCCTTATCATCGGCGTCGTCTGGAGATCCTTTTCTCCCCTCATCCTTTCACCTCCGGGAATCCATCCGCCTTTCCCGGGGATAACCAAAACCGATCATACCTCCCCTATCTATAGAGGTCCTGGGTTTTCAGGATATAGTTCATGATCTCCTGTTGCGATAGCGCCCTCTTGTAAACCTTGACTTCGTCTATAACGCCCTTAAGGGGATAAGTGGTGCTGCCACCTATCCTCAACGGTTCGGGACTTGGAGCCGGTGGGCCGTTAGGGGTTCCGGTGGCAACGACGATCCCATCAACATATAGATAGGTCTTCTTGCCATCGTATACACCGGCTATATGGGTGAAGCCTTTGGTAGTTGGATCCGGAACGGATGCTACGGCGACGTGAGGTCCATAAGGGGAGCTCCATGGGCCGTGAAGGATGAAATAGAGGTCATTGCCCCATCCGTAGAATAAGGCGAAGCCGTTGTCCTCCCAGCTTGCGGACTTCTTTGCGACTATCCACTGATCGTGATTCCCGCTGAGGGAGGAGAGCGAGACCCAGGCCATTATGGTGAGCTCCCCGGTTATGTTCAGGCTTTCCCCTTTCCCACAATCGACGTAATCGTCAACCCCATCGAACTCGAGGGCATATCCCTTCTTCATCCTCGTCCATTTCGCGCCGTATATCGTCCCGTCGTTTTTGCTCCCTGAGATGTCACGTGCTATGGTCCCCGTTCCTTCGTCGAAGTTCCAATAGCCGACGAGCCCGACCTCTCCAACCTTCTTCATGGTCAGCTCCACTTCCGTAGTCTCCCCTCCCTCGATGGATACCGGGATGGAGGCATCCTCATACCCTTCGATGGATGCGATGAGGTTATATCTACCGGCCCTTATGTCCCTTATCTCAAACCTTCCCTCCTCGTTCGTCGTGGCCGATCCGATTATAGTTCCGTCCTCGGCCCTAAGGCTTATCGATACCCCTCTCTTACTCCCAACCTCCTCAAGGGTTACGGTTCCGAAGACGGATCCGCCAGGTTCTATCTCTATCCTCCCTATATCCACCGTTGTCTTTCCGGGCTCGACCGTTACCGAGATCTTGGTTTCCGGATACCCTTCTTTCTTAAAGGTAACCTCCCATATCCCCTCGGTAACCCCGGATATGACGAAAGATCCCTTGGCATCCGTCTTGGTCGAGATCCCAAGGGCTTCTATTCTCACCTCGACCCCTTCGGAGGAAGGAGCGCCTATAAGGGATACCATCCCAACTATCTTTATCTCCTGCACTTCCTCCTCCTTTCCTTTTCCACCGCATCCGAGGAAGGGGAGGAGGGCGAGGAGAAGGATAAGGGAAAGGATCCTATTGCCCATAGCTTATCGCCTCCTCTTCACATCGGGTAGCTTCGGCATCCTCTGCGTTTCGTAGATATTATACATTATCTCGGGCCTCCGGATCAAGTAGGGGCAACCCAGAAAGATTGCGAATTGCGAAATGCGGATTGCGGAATTGAAAAGACTGGATAACTCCGTATTTTGCTTTTCGCCTTTCGCAATTTCTCTTGGTGGTTGCCCAAAATCATGGGCAGGCACAGGGGCCTGCCCCTACTATTTCTCATTTTTCGCCATTCGCCTTTCGCAATTTCTCATTTCCGCATTCCGAAATCCACCAACGGGATTGACACCGTTCCTTCCTTCGAAGTATAATCGTCTTGAAGGTTCTGGAGAGGAGGGGGTTCGGATGGAGGATAGGAGGTCTTTTCTAAGGAGGATAGCCCTTACGGGGATGGGCTTCCTGGGGTTGGATGGCTGTAAAGCGGCCTTAGAGGCTACGAAAGGCGAGGAAAAGGAGGGGGTTAAGACGATGGGACCGGGGAAGAAGGTCCTTGCTTTTTATTATCCATGGTATGGAAACCCAAGGGTTAGCGGGAGGTGGCTTCACTGGCAGGGGGTTGACGAGGTTAAGAAGGAGATAGCATCTTCGACCCATTATCCGCTTCTCGGACCTTACGACTCACACGATCCCGAAGTTATATCACAACATTGTATTTGGGCAAAGAGGGCCGGGATCGGATGCTTCATATCCTCATGGTGGGGGAGAGGGGATTTCCACGACGAAGCCGTCCCCTTGCTCCTCGAGGGGGCGGAGAAGGAAGGGCTCGAGATAACCGTATATTACGAAACCGTTAAGCCGCAGAACCCGTCTTCGGCCGCAAGCGATATAACATACATACTTAGGTCGTATGGGGATCATAAAGCGTTCCTCAAGGCCGATGGGAAGCCTGTTATCTTCGTATATGGCAGGACCATAGGCGAGATAAAGCTTTCGGGATGGAAGGAAGCCATAGGGAAGATAAAGGAGGAGTATGGCCCCGACTTCTTGCTCATAGGGGATCAGATAAGCCGGGATGCTGCGGCTATCTTCGATGGAATACATACATATAACCCTGCAGGAGCCCTTGCGAGGAAGTCCCTCGAAGAGGCCAGGGCATGGGCTAAGGAGAACTATAGGAACGCCGTATCCATAGCCGAGGAACAAGGCAAGATATCGACGGTTACCGTGATACCTGGATACGACGACACGAAGATAAGGAAGCCGGGGCTTAAGGTCGAGAGGTTTGGCGGCGAGCTCTATAAGGCCCTTTGGGATGAGGGGATAGCTGCTAAACCCGACTGGATCCTGATAACCTCGTGGAACGAATGGCATGAGGGTAGCGAGATAGAGCCTTCTTTAGAGGATGGGGAGCTCTACATAGAGCTAACGAGGGAGTATACGAAGAAGTTCCTGGCATCCTGAGGGTGATCCGGGGATATGAGGGGGATGGTCCTCTTCGAACAACGCCCTATCCATTCCAGGCCTTTGGTCATGAGCGACCTCCCCGACCCGGTGCCCGGTCCTGGGGAGCTCCTTATAAGGATCTCCGCATGTGGGATATGCCATACCGATCTCCATATAGCTGAAGGGGATCTACCTCCCGCCAAGCTTCCCGTTGTCCTCGGCCATCAGGTGGTCGGGTATGTAGAGGAGGTCGGGGAGGGGGTTAGGAACTTTTCGAAAGGCGAGAGGGTTGGGGTCCCTTGGGTTTATAAGACCTGCAATCGGTGCAGGTATTGCATAAAGGGGATGGAGAACCTTTGTGAGGAGGCGGCCTTCACCGGCTACCATGTCGATGGCGGGTATGCCGAGATGATGGTGGTTCCGGAAGGATTTGCTTATCGGATCCCGGATGGGGTTCCGGATGAGATGGCGGCTCCATTTTTGTGCGGAGGTGTCATAGGATTCAGGGCCCTCAAGATGGCCGGGGTGGAGTTTGGGGGGAGGCTTGGGCTTTATGGCTTCGGGTCCTCTGCACATATCGTCATACAGATAGCGGTTCGATGGGGGTGCGAGGTCCTGGTCTTCACGAGGAGCGAGGAGCATAGGAGGCTTGCTTGGGAACTTGGGGCTTCATGGGTTGGGGGAGCAGAGGATATCCCCCAGAGGAAGCTCGATGCTGCCATAATATTCGCCCCTGCGGGATGGATAGTTCCCTATGCATTAGAGGCGCTGGAGAGGGGTGGAACGGTCGTCCTCGCAGGGATACACATGAGCCCCATTCCATCCCTCGACTATAAGCGGATCTATTGGGAAAGGAACATAAGGACGGTGGCGAACAGCACGAGGGAAGACGTGATCGAGCTTTTGAATATCTCCTCAAGGATGGGATTGAAGACGAGGGTGGAGTTATTCGAGCTGAGGGATGCGAATGAAGCCCTGATAAAGCTTAAGGAGGCGAAGATATCGGGATCCGGGGTCTTAAGGATTCGGGGATGACACATGCCCTTGCGATCTCGGCGGCGAACATTTCGTGTGATCAGGACGCTTTTATCTCGGTTTTGCTATGATCTCGGATATCCTGAGTTCGTTGAACCTCCTCGGGTATGCGGGGCGAAGCACTATGGCCGTATCGGCGCCCCTATCTGTCCCGGCTATCGATATGACTTCCTTATCCATATCCAGGAGCCCCGCGTCCGCAGCCATAAGGGCTATTTCCACGGCTACTTTCATCCCTTGCCCGAACCTTCTCAGCGTTTCGGCTACCACCAAGTTCGGGGCCGGGAAGCCGAAGGCGGAGTTGACGTCGTCCCCAAGGGCATGAGTAGCCGTCAGGACCTTTGCCCCTGCCTTTACGAGTTCCTCCCGCCTTTCCTTCGGCATTATCCACCCCTCCTTCTCAAACCCCATGGATATCGTGACCACCACGAGGTTGAAATCGGATGGGGGGAAGAACTCAAGGGCCTTCTTCCCGGTTTCCCCATACGTCGAGGCAACTACCACCTGCCTTATCCCGTTCATCTCGGCCCTTGCCCGAGCTGCCTTAAGGGTCTCCTCCGTGTTCTCCCGTCCGGGACGATCGAAATATACTATGTCCTTCACCGCCATTCCCCATATCACCTTCCTTTATAGGATTCCCTCCCACGCCCTCCGACCCCTTCATCGTTATATCATACATAAATCGACCCCTTACGTCAACCCTACCGTGCCTGCCCTGGTCTTGGGCAACCACAGGGGGTTGCCCCTACAATCATAATCATCCCCTTGATGGAAATAAGAGATCGCGAATGTCGAAAGGCGAAAAGCGAATTGCGTGTCTTTTCGCAATTCGCATTCTGCAATTCGCGATCTCCCAGTAGGGGCAGGCCCCCGTGCCTGCCCTGGTCTTGGGCAACCACTTGACATCGGCAGGCCTTGGTGATATACTAAAACCTGAAAGGATTTCCTTTTGAAAAAGCGAAGGGAGGAGGAATGAGGGATGAGAAGAAGTATTTTGGCTCTTTCCTTGATATCGCTCTCCATGGCCTTGGGATGTGCGAGGGAGAAGGGGGTGACGTTGAGGATCCTTGCCCTGAACTGGCCTCAGGCTGCCGTCGAGCAAAGGCTGGCGAACGAGCGGTTTACTCCTAAGACCGGGATAAAGGTGATCCTCGAGACGAACAACTACGATGCCGTGGAGGTCAAGATGAAACAGGTCATATCCTCGAGGAGCTCGGACTACGACATCGTCCACTACGACAGCCAGTGGCTTGGAGAGTTCGTCGTGGCGAACGGCCTTGAGAGGCTCGATACCCCGGAATACCTCCTATCCCCGGATTCAAAGATAAAGTTCGACGACTTCATCCCGCAGTATGCCATAATAGTTGGGAAGTATCCGACGAAGGAAAGGGAGGTATTTGCCGGCCATTTCGAGAAATACAAGGATACGCCTGTATATGGGCTTCCCTGGGCTACAGGATGCCAGATACTCTTCTATAGGAAGGATCTTTTGGAGGAAGCAGGATACAAGAGGCCCCCGGAGACCTGGGATGAGTTCGTGGAGATCGCGAAGAAGCTGACGAAGAAGGGGATAAGGTATGGGGCATGGACTCATGCCGGAAGGCAGGGGGATTATATAACCCAGGATTTCTTCCCCATACTCTGGGCGAACGGTGGAGAGCTTTGGGATCCGGACAGGTGGCAGGTGAAGGGGATCTTGGATTCCCCTCAGAACATAAAAGCCCTTCAATTCTACGTCGATTGGAACCTCAAGCATGGGATCGTCCCCCCTGAGAGCGCTAACTGGGGGAACGAGGAGGTATTCAACGCCATAGCTCAGGACAAGGTTGCGATGGGCCAGTTCTGGGCCACGTTTGGGGCCTTCCTCGAGGATCCGAAGCAGTCGAAGGTTGTCGGGAAGATGGCATATGCGATCGTTCCGGGTTTCAGGGACAAGAGCGGGAGGATAAGGAGGGCTGCCATGTATGGATGTCAGGGGACTGCCATAACGAGCTTCTCAAAACACAAGAAGGAGGCATGGCAGTATATACAATGGCTCCTCTCGAAGGAGACGCAGATGGCGCTTCTCGACGATCCGACGAGCGCGTTCATAAGCTGTAGGAAGGACCTCGTCGAGTACACGAAGTCGAGGAACCCGAGGAACAAGGCGGTTCTCGACTCGACGCCCTTCGTCCACGACTTCTGGAACAATCCCGAGTATTCCAAGATGCTGAACGTGATACAGAGGGAGCTGAACGAGGCGTTCATAGGTAGGAAGAAGCCGGAGGATGCCCTGAGGACGGCCGCCGACGAGATCCAGAAGATCCTGGACGAAAGCCCTTACAATCCGAGGCGGAAGGCCGAGAGATGAGGTTTTCCAGGCTCCTCTTCATACCGACCATAGCTTATCTCGTCGTCCTCACCATATTCCCTCTCTTCTTCTCCCTTGGGATCAGCTTTACCGATTACAGCCTCGGGAAGGCCCCGCATTTCGTAGGGTTTCGGAACTACATGGAGTTCCTTGGGGATCCTTCCTTCTGGAGGGCTGTCAGGAACACGTTGATAATAGCCATCTTCGCCGTCGGGGTTGAGATAATCCTCGGGATGCTCCTGGCCGGGCTGTTCAGGAGGGAATGGCCTGGGTTCGGAGCGATGAGGATAGTTCTCTTCATCCCGATGATGCTTTCGCCCCTTGTCGTCGCCTTCTTCTGGAAGTTCCTCTTCGACAGGATGTTCGGGATAATACCATATGTGGAGCAGATGCTCCTCCGGCCTTTCGGAATAGAGCCTGGATCTTGGCTCACAAACCCCTCAAGGGCTCTGGCCGCTATCATAATAGTGGACATATGGCAATGGACCCCTTTCGTGATGCTTCTCGTCCTGGCAGGCCTTCAGACTATCCCTCCAGAGCTTTACGAGGCCGCAACCCTTAGCAACGCATCCTGGTGGCTTAAGTTCAGGCACATAACGATGCCATATCTCAGGTTCCCGATACTCCTCGTCCTCCTCTTCAGGATGATAGACACCGTGAAGCTCTTCGATACGGTCTACATACTTACGGCGGGGGGGCCTGGGGATGCGACCGTAACCCTGTCCCTGCTCACGTATAGATACGGTTTTATGTTCTACGAGACCGGGAAGGCGGCGGCGCTCTCCTGGCTCATCGTCGTCCTCATAAACATACTCGCCATACTGACGATGAGGGTTATGAGGGTTGGGAGGGCGCGTCCTGAGGGGGTAGCTGTTGGGAGATGAGGAGGTCGATAGCCAAAGGTTTCCTCATATATGTCCTTGCGTTAGGGGTTTCTATAGCCTTCGCCTTCCCGATAATATGGATCCTCCTGACGGCTTTCAAGACCAAGGTCGATGTTTTCGCCATGCCTCCTAAATTCCTCTTCATCCCAACGCTTGAGAACCTGAGGAAGGTGATGGAGCCGGAGTTCGCCAAGTGTTTCCAGAACAGCATCGTTATAGCCGTCCTAAGCGCCTCCTTCTCCATAGTGCTTGGGACGGCCACGGCATATGGGTTCTCAAGATACGGCGGGTTTAAGGGCAGCGATAACGTCCTTTTCTGGATTCTCTCCCTTAGGATGCTTCCCCCGATAGCCGTTGTGGTCCCTTATTACATAATCCTGAATTGGATAACGCCCCTTAAGGATTCGAGGATAGCCCTGATCGCAATATATTCCATCTTCAACATATCCTTCTGCGTTTGGCTGTTGAAGGGTTTTTTCGACGAGGTCCCTCCCGAGCTTGAGGAGGCTGCGATGCTAAGTGGTTACAGTCCTGCCCAGGTCCTTTTCAGGGTAAGCCTTCCCCTTGTAAGGCCTGGCCTTGTGGCGGCCGCTATATTCTGTCTTATCCAAACCCTCAACGAGTTCCTCCTCGCCCTCATGTTAACCCAAGTCAGGGCCGTGACGGTTCCAGTTTACCTTAGCAGACTGCAGAAGCAGTTCGGGATGGAATGGGGTCAGTTCGCTGCCGCTGCAACGATCTTCGTCATTCCGGTCGCTGTATTCACCGTAATAGTTAGGAAACAATTGATAAGGGGATTGAGCTTTGGGAGGATGAAGTAATGGCCTTCGTTTTCTTAGATGGTTTGACCTTGAGATACGGCGATGTCGTAGCCGTTAAGGATGTGACGCTCGAGATAGAGGAAGGGGAGTATTGCGTCCTCCTCGGACCCTCAGGATGCGGGAAGACATCGATACTCAGGATGATAGCAGGGTTCGTGCGCCCGGAGAAGGGGAGGATATACCTGGCAGGGAGGGATATCACAGATCTCTACCCAGGGGATAGGGGGGTCTCGATGATATTCCAAAACTTCGCCCTTTACCCTCACCTCACGGTCTTCGGAAACCTCGCATTCCCGCTCTGGGCCGCAAAGGCGCCGAAGGAGGAGGTTAGGAAGAGGGTGGAGGAGATAGCGAGGATGCTACATATAGAGGACCTGCTCGACAGATACCCGAGGGAGCTCTCAGGGGGACAGCAACAGAGGGTTGCCGTTGGAAGGGCCCTCGTCAGGAAGTCGGATCTCCTCCTCATGGACGAGCCCCTCGGGAATATAGACGCAAAGCTCAGGGTTGAGATGAGGGCACAGCTTAAAAGGCTTCAGAGGGATCTCGGGATAACCGTTATCCACGTCACCCACGATCAACTCGAGGCACAGGCCGTGGCGGATAAGATAGTGGTTATGAACGAGGGGATGATACTTCAGATAGGATCTCCAGAGGATGTGTATTACCATCCGAAGAACCTGTTCGTGGCCGGCTTCGTCGGAACACCGGCGATGAACTTCATAGAGGGGGAGATATCTAAAGGGACGTTCCTATCGAAGGTCTTCGAGCTCCCCTTGCCCGAAGGAATGGAGTTGGAAGATGGAAGAGAGGTCGTGCTCGGGATCAGGCCTGAACACCTCAAGATCTCCCTCTCGCCCTTCCCAGGCTCGCTCCATGCAAGGGTTTACGTCGTGGAGCCACAAGGGGGCGAGATGATCGTGGATGTGAGGATAGAGGGGATGATATGGAGGGTGAGGTGTTCGAGGGAGGATTTGGGGTCCGTTCCAGAACAGGAACAGGACGTATGGATACAGATCCCACCACAGTTAGTTCATATATTCGATAAGGAAACGGGAAAGGCTTATCTCTAAACTTTAGGGAAGGGATCGGGGAGGTGAGGGGTATGAAAAACGGTGTAAGGATTGTTTTCACCTCGATCTTCTTGGTTTCAGGGATGGTCATCAACTCCTTAGATGGCTATGGGGCCATAAAGACGATATACGTTGCGCCGATGAGCCACCTGGACATCGGGTTCACGGCACCTCCTTCCGTTGTGGCAAGGCAGATGGTGGAGGTAGCGGATAAGGTCCTGGAGCAGGCGGAAGCCGATGGCGACTACGTCTGGAACTTCGAGACGTTCTGGCAGCTCGAGAGATGGCTTGAATCCAATCCCCCGGAAGATAAGATAAAGAGGCTTCTGGAGCTCGTTAAGGCTGGGAGGCTATACATAGGGGGATCATATCTGAACCCCCATAGCTCCCTTATGAGCTCGTGGGCCCTTGATCAGCTCTTCCGTATCCCGACGAGTTGGGCAAAGGGCAAAGGCTTGGAGATGAAAACGGCCATCCTCCTGGATGTTCCAGGACATCCCATAGATACGCCCCGTTTTCTCCTTAAAAATGGGATCCGATATCTGGTCGTGGGGGCGAACCTCTTCATGTCCCCGAAGATGCCGGAGAAGATAGCGAGAACCCCGTTCTGGTGGGAGGCCCCGACGGGGGAGAGGGTTCTGACGTGGATATCGGACAAGGGCTATACGGAGGCGTTCTCGGTCGGGATAGATCCGGAATCCGCCCTCTTCTTCCACCCCGATAGGAGAAGGGAGGGCGATCCCATGGAGGTTATGGAGAAGGGGATAAAGGAGCTCATCGAGGATTACGAAAGGAAAGGATACGAATACGACGCTGTCCTCCTCCTTCACGCCTTTGACAACTGGGGGCCGGAGGCATCTTTCAGGCTTCCGAAATATGCCAGGATGTGGAATCAAACACATGATAGCCCTAAGATCCGCGTGGCCACCGTCCAGGAGTTCTTCGAATACATAGATGGGAAATACGGGGATAGGTTGCCGGTCTATCGGGGCGGGTTCGGAGGGATGTGGGAGGGAACCAGGGCGAGCATCCCCACGGCCGTTCGCCTCGCACGCAAGGCGGAGGAGATCCTAAGGGGGAAGCCGGATCCAATGCTTGTCGAGAAGCTGCTCGTATTCTGGGAGCATTCCTTCGGCGGTGGCGGGCCATGGCCTGGCTTGATGAGCCGGGAGGAGGCGATCGAACACAACATGGAGCAGTTCGAGCTTCTCTCCTCCCTCCTCAAAGGGGTTGGATTGGAGGAGGAGCTTGGGGGCAGGAAAGGGAGGGAAGGGGTTAGAAAGGGGGAAGGCCTTGAAGGGCCGGTGGATATCCCAAAGCATGGGGGCCTATATTTGGTCGACAAATACCCTATGGTGGTTTGGCCGCAAAAGCTCTATCCCCTGGATAGATGGGTGGAGGCGAAGGAGGAGAGGAAGGATGGAAGCAGGACATATGTGAGCTATCGAATAAATCGGATAGGGATCCCGAGGGAGGGATTCGTCGTGTTGGCATGGGAGCTCGGTCCGGAACCAGCTGGATCGAAGGTCAAGAACCGGACGGCCACGGGTTGGGAGGTCCTGCCGGACGATAGGCTGGGAGGATATGACCCTTGCAACGGTTGGTGGATCAGCCCGTTTGGGTTCAGGGTTGGGGGCTTTGAAATTAAAGGCGATGGGATCCCGGCGTTCAGGAAGGAGGAGATCGGAGGGAAGGCTTGGCTCATAGGCCTTTGCCTTACCTCTGGCCTGGTCCATGCCGAGTTCAAGGGAGGGGAGAAGGGGATCCTGGATTTCGATAAGGCATGGCCCTGGGAGGATCCTGTTGTGGAAATAGGGATAGAGGTGAAGAGGACAAATCCGGAGGAGGATATAAAGGTATCGAAGCAGCCCAACGGCTGGAAGCCTGTCCCGCCGCCGGATGGGGCCATAGTGTTATTTGATGGGAAGGACCTCTCGGAATGGGTTCATGGGGACGGGAGGCCGGCATCCTGGAACCTCGTGGATGGCGCGATGGAGGTGAGGGTCGGGTCGGGGGATATAAGGACCCGCTCGATCTTCAAGGATTTCCAGCTTCATGTGGAGTTCTGGCTTCCTCTCATGCCGAATGCGAGGGGCCAGGCCAGGGCTAACAGTGGGGTGTTCCTCCCCGGAAACTACGAGATCCAGGTTCTCGATTCTTACGATAACAGGACGTATGCAAGGGGCGAGTGCGGGGCCATATATGGGATTAGATCTCCCGACGTGAACGCCGCCCTTCCTCCCGAGAACTGGCAGACATACGACATAATATTCCGCGGGGCTCGGTTCGATGAGCAGGGGAGGAAGGTGAAGAAGGGGAGGATAACGGTCTTCTGGAATGGGATCAAGGTTCACGACGGGGTGGAGGTCGATAGGCCTGAGGGCGATCAAAGGGGTTATATCAGGCTTCAGGACCATGGTTGTCGGGTCCGATACAGGAATATATGGATAATGCCTCTGGAGCCTGAGACATAGGTTTTGGTCAAACCAGGGCCTTGATATCTCGCAGAAGGATTCGTATAATGGAGGAAGTAAGAGAGATCTTATGGGGGAGGGTTTAGAAGATGAGCGGGAAGAAGAGGATATTGATAGTCGAAGACGATGTGGATTTCGCCGAGTCGATCTCCATGATCCTCGAAGGCAAGGGGTTCGAGACGAGCTCGGCATCGAGCCTCGAGGAGGGGTTGGCGAAGGCGAGGGAGGAGAAACCCGACCTGATCCTCCTGGATATAATGATGCCGACGGGAACGGAGGGCTTCCATTTCGTCTGGAAGCTCAGGAAGGACGATGATCCGGAGGTAAGGGACATACCGATCATAGTCCTAACCGCAATCCATGGGACCACGGAGCTGAGGTTCTACCCAACGGAAGGGGATACGGAATATGGTCCGGGCGAATACCTTCCGGTCCAGGATTTCATAGATAAGCCGGTATCCCCATCGGATTTGATCGCGAAGGTAGAGAAGGTATTGGGTGGGAAGTAAGGGAATATCGCGAAATCCTGAAGAAGGAGGGCTAAGAGATGTCGGAGTGCGAAGGGGGAAAGATATTCGATAGGGCAAGGGCTTTAAGGCGGGATCTGGTTCCCTCGGCCCTCGACGCTATGTTCCGGGAGTATAAGGTATTTGGGCCGAAATATAGGGACAAAGCCATGGTCTTCGAGCCCCTCGACTCCCCCGACGAGCTCGGGTTTGGATGGGAGGAGAGGAGGGCTCCGGGCAGATACAACTGCTTGAAGGCAGAGGTGGATGGATCCCTCTTCACATACCTGAACGGGGCATATTCCCCTAAGAGGATATTCCATCCTCCATCCCTCGTGATGTTTGAGGGCGAGTTCGGGAGGGATGGGTTCCGGCTCGAGGAGGAGGATGGGGTTGAAAAGCGGTTTGTCCTGTTCGGGGTGAGGCCTTGCGATTCCGCCGCGATAAGAAGGCTCGACGACGTTTTAGGAAAGGGGGATACGGCGGATTCGTTCTACGTGAGGAGGAGGGAAAAGGCCATAATCGTGGCGGTCGATTGCCTGAACCCGGATCCCCTATGCTTCTGCCGTTCCATGGGAACCGGCCCGTATGCACAAGAGGGGTTCGATATATGCATCACGGAGACAAGGGAGTCCATCTTGCTGCGTCCAGGGACGGATCTTGGAGAGGAGCTCATATCATCGCTCGGGCTCCCTTATGCCAGCGATAAGGATAAGGAGGAAGCATGGGGCAGGATAGAGAGGGCCATGGGGATGATGGATAGGTCTTTGGATCTGGACGGCCTTCCGCAGATCCTCCTACGAAGCATCGAAAGCCCGATATGGGATGAGATGGGGAGGAGATGCATGAGCTGCGGGAACTGCACTATGGTCTGCCCTACGTGCTTCTGCTACGATATCGTGGATAGGGTGGATCTTTCTTTGAAGAAGGTGAGGAGGGAAAGGCTTTGGGATTCTTGCCAGAGCTTGGAATTCGCCGCCGTAGCGGGGGGGAACTTCAGGCAAACGGCCAAGGCCAGGTATAGGCATTGGGTCCTTCACAAGCTGTCCTACTGGGTCGATCAGTTCGGGAATTTCGGGTGCGTTGGATGTGGCAGGTGTATAGCGTGGTGTCCCGTCGGTATAGACATAACCGATGTGGTCAAAGCCGTGAGGGAGGTGCTATAAAGGGGATGGGGAGCCCACTTCTTCCGAGGAAGGCGAGGATAATAGATGTGAGGAGGGAAACGGCCGACGTGATAACCTTTAGGCTCAGGGTTGAGGATGGGGATTTCAAGTTCAAGTCGGGCCAGTTCAACATAGTTAGCGCCATCGGGGTTGGGGAGTCTGCTATATCGATAAGCTCGGCACCTACGGATGAGCCCGTCTTCAACCATACCATAAGGGCCATAGGGAACGTCACGAGATACCTCCACACGTTCGGGGTTGGGGATTGCGTTGGGATAAGGGGGCCTTACGGAACCCATTGGCCCATGGACGATGCGAGGGGGAAGGATCTCCTCATAGTATCAGGGGGGATAGGGCTTGCTGCGGTGAAGTCGGCGATAGAGGAGGCTTTAAACAGGAGGGGCGAGTATGGCAAGATAACAATACTTTATGGGGCGAGGACTCCGAAGGATATGCTCTACACCTATGATTATGAGAGATGGGGGTCAACCCCTGGTGTTGAGCTTCTCCTAACCGTGGACAGGGCCGACGATGGGGAGTGGAAGGGGAACGTCGGCGTGGTCACAACGCTCTTCGAGGGGATAAAGGTGGATCCATCGAGGACGGTGGCTATGATCTGCGGGCCGGAGATAATGATGAGGTTCACCTTGATAGAGCTCATAAAGATAGGGCTTCCATGCAAATATATATTCCTCTCGCTGGAGAGGAGGATGAAATGCGGGCTCGGACAATGTGGGCATTGTATGCTGGGGCCGAAGTTCATCTGCAAAGATGGGCCTGTCTTCAGCTACGAGGAGATAAAGCCTTTCTTTGGGAAAGGGGTGTGAATGAGATGGGGAAGCCAAGGATCGCCGTCCATAAGTTCTCCTCTTGCGACGGCTGTCAGCTGCAGATCCTAAACCTTGAGGAGGAGCTTCTCGATATAGTTGGGGCTGTGGATATCGTATACTTCCTCGAGGCGAGGAGCTATCATGAGCCAGGGCCATATGATGTATCCTTCGTCGAGGGCTCCGTATCCACGACCGAGGAAGTGGAGAGGATAAAGGAAGTGAGGGAGGATTCCAAATTCCTGGTTGCCATAGGGGCGTGTGCGACGGCAGGGGGGCTCCAGGCTTTGAGGAACTGGGTTCCGAACTTCCGCGATTTCGCCGCATCTGTGTATCCTCATCCTGAATACCTGAAGAGCCTTGAGAAGGCAACCCCCATATCGGAGCACGTCCAAGTGGACCTTTCGCTACAGGGGTGTCCTGTGGATCGAAGGCAGGTCCTCGAGGTCATAGTCTCCCTGCTCCTTGGGAGGAAGCCTTATATCCCAACGCATAGCGTGTGTATAGAATGCAAGAGGAAGGGGAACATATGCGTCATGGTCGCGATGGGCATCCCGTGTCTCGGCCCTGTTACCCAGGCCGGTTGCGGGGCGATATGCCCTTCCTTCGGGAGGGGATGTTACGGGTGCTTCGGCCCGATGGACTCCCCGAATCCGGATTCCCTCGCATCGGAGTTCGAGAAGAGGGGGATGGGGAAGGAAGAGGTGATCAGGGAGTTCAGGAAGATGACAGGATGGTCTTCCGCCTTCAGGGAGATAACGGAGAGGATAGAGAAGGAGGGTTGAGGGGATAATGAGTCGGAGGATTCACGTGGATTACTTGGCCAGGGTTGAGGGCGAGGGAGGGCTTGACGTTTTTATAGAAGATGGGAAGATAAAGGACCTAAGGTTGAACATATTCGAGCCCCCGAGGTTCTTCGAGGGATGGTTGAGGGGCAGATCCTATATGGAGATCCCGGATCTGACGGCGAGGATATGCGGGATATGTCCGGTGGCATATCAGGTCAGCGGATCCAACGCCGTTGAGAACGCTTTCGGGGCCGAGATAACGAAGGAGATAAGGGCTTTAAGGAGGCTTCTCTACCTCGCGGAGCACATAGAAAGCCATTCGCTCCACGTATACCTCCTTGCAGCCCCCGACTTCCTCGGATACGAGAGCGCCATATCCATGGCCAAGGACCATCCGGATGTGGTGAAGAGGGGGCTCAGGATGAAGAGGCTTGGGAACGATCTAATGGTTGCCATCGGAGGCAGGGAGGTTCATCCGGTCTCCCCAAGGCCGGGTGGTTTTTACAGGGCTCCTGAGAAGGAGGAGCTTGAGCCCTTCCTTCCAAGGCTCTCGGAGGGGCTCGAGGATGCCATATGGACCGTGAAGTTCGTCTCGAAGTTCGATATACCGGATCTGACCAGGGATATAGAGTTCGTCGCGCTCCGACATGAGGAGGAGTATGGTATCGTGGACGGAAGGATCGTTTCCAACAAGGGGATAGACATAACCCCGGAGGAATACGATGAGACGTTCGAGGAGATCCAAGTCCCACATTCGACGTCCTTCCACTCCATAGTCAGGGGAAGGGGCGAATACTTCGTCGGACCGCTTGCGAGGGTTAACCTGAACATGGACAAGCTCTCGAAGGAGGCCAAAATGGCTATGAGGGAGTGCGGGATACCTTTTCCGAACTCCAACCCGTTCACGAGCATAGTTGCGAGGGCGATAGAGCTCGTCCAGGCGATGGAGGAGTCTATACAGATAATAAGCTCTTATGAGAAGCCGGATCCGCCATACGTCGAGCTCAGGCCGAGGGAGTCGGTGGGATACGGGGTGAGCGAGGCACCGAGGGGGATCCTCTACCATTCCTATAAGTTCGACGAGGAGGGGAGGATACTCTATGCGAAGATAGTCTCCCCGACGGCCCAGAACCAGAGGCAGATAGAGGCGGATCTCCGGGAATGGGTTCCAAGGGTTATAGACCTCCCAATGGAGGAGGCGACCCTGAAATGCGAGATGGCGATAAGGAACTATGATCCATGTATATCGTGTTCCGCTCATTTTCTTAAACTTAGGATACATAAATAGGCTGTGGATTCCGGCGGGAAGGAAGATCCGCCATAGAAGGGAGGAGGGTGATCCATATGAAGGGATCTTTTGCCTTGGTTCTCCTCCCCTTCCTCGTTTTGGGATGTTCTCAGGCCTCACAACCGAGGAGAGGTCATATATCCGGGATCGTCCTCGACGATTTCGGAAACCCGGTTATGGACGCCGAGGTGAAGGCAGAGCCAGATCCCCCACCCGTCCTCACAGATCCGATGGGAAGGTTTGCTATAACGGACTTGCCAGCCGGGGGTTATCTCCTGACCGTAACCAAGCCCGAGTATAACCCGACGACGAAGGCGGTTGTGGTGAAGGAAGGGGAGGTAACGAATGTTGAGATTAAGATAAGTTCTCCCCTCGTAATCTCAATCCAAACCGTGTTGAATAAGCTCGTCGCTATATCTACCTCCGACGATCCGGCGAAGCTCGAGGGGCTGCCAGCGCTTTTCTCGGAAAAATACAGGCCTTCGGACGACCCGGATACGAGATGGGCCGTCGCCCTCGGCGCGATCCCCGCCGATTACGAGAGCCTTATCCCTGGGATGAGGTCGTTCTTCGAGAAGTTCAGGGACATAACGGCTTCGTATCAGCTCCTTTCCGTAGCCCCCTTGGCCAAGGGGCAGGTTGAGGCGAAGGTCAGATATAGCCTGAGCGTCGTATCCGATACGCCTGATGCTAAGCCTTTTTCCCAAAGCGGGATATGCACGATGCTTTTCTCTTACGAGAAAGGGGATTGGGTGATCCTTTCCTGGTCTCTCTTAGAGTATTGGAAATGAGGATAGCCCTCGCCACGGAGTCCTATTACCCCAATATAGATGGTGGGGCCGTAATGGAGCACAGGCTGGCCCTTGCGATGGCGGGGAAGGGCCATGAGGTCTTCATCTTCGCTCCCTCCACACGGGGATACAAGAGCTATGTGGAGGAGGACGGCCCGACTAAGATATTCAGGCAGAGATCGTTGCCGCTCATCGTTTATAAGGAGTATAACTTCTCTCCATTCCCTCTTTCCGATATAGAGTTGAGGATGAGGGAGATAAAGCCGGATATCCTCCACGTTCATAACCCATATGGGATAGGGATATCCGCCGTGGCTGCAGCGAGGGGCCTTGATATACCGATCATCGGGACAAACCACCTCATGCCCGAGAACTTCCTCAACGCCATAAGGTGGACGAGGCCCCTTTACAGGCTCCTCAAGGAAGTTGGATGGAAGGTCCTCGTATCCTTCTACAACCTCTGCGACATCGTTACATCCCCAACTGAAACAGCTGTTAGGCTCCTTGTAAACCATGGCCTGAGGAAGAAAGCGTTGGCGATATCGAACGGGGTGGATGTGAAAAGGTTCAATCCATCCAACGATGGATCCCACCTTAAGAGGATGCTTGGGATACCAAGTTCCGCCAAGGTCGTCCTTTATACAGGGAGGTTAAGCGGGGAGAAGAAAGTGGATGTCCTGATAAGGGCGGCGAAGATCGTATTGGAGAGGGTTGAAGACGTTTACTTCGTGATAGGTGGGAGGGGGAGGGAGATGGAATACCTCATATCCCTATCCAGGGGGCTTGGGATATACGACAGGATTAGGTTCCCGGGATATATACCGGATCCAGACCTTCCTTCCCTATATGCCATGGCGGATGTGTTCGCAATGCCGTCCGATGCTGAGCTCCAGAGCATAGTAACCTTAGAGGCAATGGCCTCCGGACTTCCCGTCGTTGCTGCCGATGCCTGGGCCCTTCCGGAGATCGTTCACCATGGGGAGAACGGATTTCTCTTCGCCCCAAATAACAGCGAGGAGATGGCAAGGTGGATCTTAGAGCTCCTCGAGGACCCATCGCTCAGAAGGAGGATGGGGATTAAGGGGAGGGAGATAGCGGAAAGGCACGAGTTCTCAAAAGTTGTGGATGAGTTCGAGAAGGCTTATATGCTCATCGCACGATGATCCCGTAGAACCTTCCAAGCCAATAGGGGAGTATGGCGAACGTTCCATCGTCTTCCGTCCTTCCATCATCCCCTCCGAGTAGCTGATATGGTCCGTGATCCCACTTCGTCACATACCTCTCGGCAGGCTTTATCGGCTCGATGCTTTCCCCAAGCCTTTCCGGATTGGGGGAGAGGTCGAGCCTCCCTCTGTTGTCCACCGTCCAACACCTCATGTCTAAGGGGATGCTCCTGAGCGTCTCCACGGCATCGCCGGCATCGCACCTCTTTCCGGTTAGGACCCCATATATGAAGTTCCATAGGGGACATCTATCGTTCCTGAGATGCCTCCACGTCCTCTCGAGGCTTAAGAGGTATAGGCGGCGGAGCGCCGGATCCTCCTCGTAGCGCAGGAGGTTGAAGTATGCGAGGAATGCGAGCTCGTTATCGTGGTAAACCCATTCCCTCGGGTTTGTTATCTTCTGTTCTATCGTGTTCACGGCATACCCCTCCCTCCATGCCAGATCCCTATAGATCTCCTCGTATTTCGGATCTCCCGTTATGTGATATGCCGTTTTAAGGTGGCTCAGGATCTGGAGCGAGTTTAACCCTCTCTCAAGCCTCCAATATCTATCCCTGTTTAAAAGGTCTGGATTCCAAACCCCCCATTGGGTCCTCTCCCCATCCACGTCCACCAGCATGAATCGATTTCGTATTATGTGGTCCATTATGCGACCGACAACGGACCTTATGAGGCTTCTATCCCCCTCGTCCTCGACGTAATCGTAGTAAACGGCATAAGCGAAGAAATGGCCATCTACCTCGTCGGAGCTCGTGTCCCCCTTCCACTCCCATTCCCCATCCTTCCCCTTATGCCATTCCCCTCCGGACTTCAGGACCCTCTCCTCCCCTGCCCTAACGGCTGCCCTGGCCGGGAATCCGTCTATAGGGGTGACTTCTTCCAGAAACATCAAAGCCTTTAAGGAATTGCGAGCCCTCTCGAGCGCAGCCGGATCGCCCATGACCCTGTATCTGAAGACCTCGGAGGCTATATAGAGGGCGGTCCACGTCCCATCGTTATCGCTCGCTTCGTGAACGAAGGAGCTCGGATCGCCGGGATCCTGAAAGATGCAGTTGGCAACCCATCCGTTCCTATAATGCCTTTTCGCTATGTTCTCCTCTATAAGGTCCGCCTTCTCCTCGAGGGTCATCTCCTTGTATCCGAGGACGGCAACCCCTCCTGACGTTGCAACCCATGCTTCTCCATGCCCGTCCACGGAGATATCAAGGACTTCGTCCTCAGGAAGCCATCTCCTGCTACTCCAAAACTCCCATTCGCCATTTATAAGCCTCATAACCCCTCTTCCCGTCCCGAACCAGACGGAGCCATCGGAGGCAGGAGCGATGCACCTTATATCGTGATATGGGATGAAGACCTCGTGTCCGAACCAATACCAAGAATCCATTCCATTGAAGAGGACAGGGCCTCCCGATGTCCCTATCCATAAGTATCCGGTGTTATCCGGAACTATGGCCCTTATATCGTTTGTTGGAAGCCCGCTCCCTGCATATGTCCACCAATCCCATATCCCATTGCGGAGGCGTCCAAGCCCTCGATCCGTTCCAACCCATATGGAACCGTCTTTCGTAACGGCTATCGCCTTCCCAGTTTCCCATCCCGGAAGTTCCGCTAAGACCTCCATCATCCCTTGCCTCATCCTCCAGATATGCCCCTTTCCGAGGATTAAGAGCTCCTCATCCGATTTGCCTAAAGCTGGATTCGCCAAGGCCACCAACTCCTCTGTTGTCCTGGAGAGCTCGGATATGGACAGCGAGTTTCCTTCGATCTCGGCTCTAAACAAGGACCTTTCCGCCAGGATCCATCCCGAATCTCCGATGAGCAGCAAGTCCTTGGGATCCATCGGCACATCGCATGAAGATAGGATCCTCAGGGAGGATCCATCCCATTCCCAGATAAAAGCCTTTCCATCCCCTATTCCCCATATCCTCCCATCCATGCCCATTCGGATCCGTCGGATCTCACCATACCTGTATTGGCGGGAAATCCTCTGTGGATAGGGTCTATCCTCGACCACCTCCATTGGTTTGCAAACCTTTATCGGCATATCCTACCCTCCCCCCGCGATATCCATTCCACCATCCTCCTAAAGGACCTTAGGTTCTCCCCGACATCCTCGCCGGGCCTGAATATCCCGGTTCCGAGCACGAGGATATCGGGTCCGGCGGAGAGCAAGGCGCGTATCGTTCCCTCGTTTATCCCTCCATCGACCTGGATCTCCACGTTTAACCCCTTGGAATCTACGATCTCCCTTAGCTTCTTCACCTTTGGAAGCGTGGATTCTATAAGCTTTTGGCCGGCATATCCAGGGTTCACGGTCATTATCAAGACCATCTCCACATGCTCGAGCACATGTTCTATCATGACCAGGGGTGTTGCTGGGTTTAGGGCCACCGCCGGCTTCATCCCGAGGCTCTTTATAAGGGAGAGGGTCCTATGAAGGTGTGTACATGCCTCCACATGGACCGAAAGTATGTTTGCCCCTGCATCCGAGAAGCTTGGGATCAGGTGATCCGGCTCCCTGACCATGAGGTGGGCGTCGAATGGGAGGGCCGTTAGGGGACGGAGGGCCTTTACGAGATCGGCTCCCATGGTTATATTTGGGACGAAGTGGCCGTCCATGATGTCGAAGTGAAACATATCGGCTCCGGCCTCCTCGAGCTTTCTTATATCCTCCGAAAGGTTCGCGTAGTTCGCACACATGATAGATGGGGCGAGTTTGACCAAAGCCTTATATCCCTCCTTTCCAGCAGGATTTTCAGGAAGGGGGTTAGCCCTGTTCCGCAACCTCCTCGGGGCTTGTATAAAGCTCTATTCCTAACTGTTCTCCGAGGACACGCGCCCTGGTATCTATAAATGGGGATACTATGATCGGTCGTGGGCTTATGCCCTCCCTTTCCTCGTAGAGCCTGACTATCCTCGCGAACGTCGCCACATCGCCCCTTGAGATGCTGGATTTGATCTCGATCAGGATATGCTTATCGTTTACGATGAGTATATCGGCCTCTACCATGGATGGGAATCCATATACCGTTCCGGATTCATCCTTCATGCGCCACTTCCTCACACGATAGCCGAGGTCCTCGAGGACCCCTCTCATCGCAGCGCGGAAGGATTCCTCGGCTAAGACCCCCCATCTGGCCCCTATCGCCGAAAGGGTGCGCTCGAACTTTTCTATCCTCTTCGTATGCTCCTCAAGGACCCTTGAGTGCTCTTGTATGGTCTTCGAGAGCTCCTCTATGGTCTTCGAGTGCTCTTCTAATATCCTCGAATGCTCTTGTATGGTTTTCGAGTGCTCCTCTAATATCCTCGAATGCTCTTGCACAGCCCTTGTCAGGTTTTCTATGGTCTTCGAGTGCTCCTCTAATATCCTCGAGTGCTCTTGTATGGCCCTTGTCAGGTCTTGTATAGCCTTTGAGTGCTCCTCAAGTATTCTGGAATGCCCTTCCAGGCTGCTTAGTATCCGGGCGATGTCGTCCTTTGTCGCCAGCACCCCGCTCATATAGCCCATGATCTCCTCCCGGAACGAGATGTCTTCCCTCAACAGCACCGGGAACCACTTTCTGATAAGCTCCCTGGCCTCCTCCTCCGTTAGCTCGGGCATTGCCATGCAGATCACCTCCTTTATACCCGATCCTCAATTCGAAGTCCCACCTTGTTGTAATTCTTATTTCAGTATATCACGTTTCATGGATTATGTCAAGCGCTAAGGCGGCCGACCGTGACTGCGTCGCCTATAATTGTAGGGGCAACCCCCTGTGGTTGCCCAAAATCAGGGCAGGCACGGGGGCCTGCCCCTACAAAGGATATCGAATTGCGGAATGCGGATTGCGAAAACGGATTACGAAAAGACAGGTCGCCATTTCTCATTTTCGCAATTCGCCTTCCGCCTTTCGCAATTTCTCTTGGTGTTTGCCCAAAATCAGGGCAGGCACGGGGGCCTGCCCCTACTGTTGACATTGGATTGTCGGTTATGATATACTAAAAGCTGAAAAGGGATCCTATTATAAGGGGGGCATGGGCATGATTCGGAAGGTGGAGCTATGGGAGAGTTTGGTTATATTCTTCGGCATATTCGCCCTGTGGCCGAAGATACTCGGGTTAGCCGGGAGGATATGGGATCTCCTTCTGATCGTAGCGCTTTTCCTCCTATTGGCTGTTGCCATAAGGAGGATAAGGAGGTTTAACGCGGAGGTAAGAAGGTATACGGAAGGCAATAGAAGATGAAATGGAGGAAGACGAGGAACATATACATATCCGAGTTCTTCAGGGAATTGGCCGACATCCTCGAGATAAAGGGGGAGAGCCAGTTCAAGGTCCAGGCATATAGGAAGGCGGCGGAGATAATAGCAGGGCTTGGAGAGGATGTAGGGGATCTCCTCGCCTCCGGGGCCTTGAGGAACATAAAGGGGATCGGGGGAGCTATAGAGAGGAAGGTGGACGAGATATTGACGACCGGGAAGCTCACGGCTTTGGAGAAGGCAAGGTCTGAGATACCTCCAGGGGTTGTGGAGATGCTTCGCATTCCGGGGATTGGGCCTAAGACGGCGAGGCTCCTGTATGAGGCGGCGGGGATAAAGGGGATGGACGAGCTCGAGTCGGCCATAAGGGATGGGAAGCTCGATTCCATCCCGGGGATGGGTCCTTCGAGGGTAAAGAGGATAAAGAACGGGCTCGATTTCATCAAAGGGTATGGGGGGAGGATGCTCCTTTCGAAAGCGCTCTTAATGTATGATCTCGTATCGCAGGAGCTCAAGGCGATACAAGGTATCAGGGAGGTAGCGATATCCGGGAGCGCGAGGAGGATGTGCGAGGCCGTTGGGGATTTGGACATCGTTATCTCGGCGGACGACGTAGAGGATGTAAAAAGGAGGATAATGGATAGAATACCGGGGGTCGAGCTTTCCTATTTTAGATCTGAGAGGATCTCCTTCGAGCTGGAGAGGGGTGTAAAGGTCGACATATCGATAACGACTCCGGAGGAGTTTCCCCTTATCCTCTTTTTCTCCACGGGTTCCAAAAAGCATGTGAGGAGGATCGTGGATTTGGCCCGTTCCAAAGGGATCTCGATCTCGGAGGATGGGGTTGGTTTTGAAGATGGGAGGAGGGCGAAGATAGAGAAGGAAGAGGATATATATGGGATCGTTGGGCTTGATCCCATACCCGCTGAGCTTAGGGAGGATAGGGGGGAGATAGAGGCAGCATCTTCGGGGTCCCTTCCCAAGCTCCTGGAGCTTGGGGACATAAAGGGGGATCTTCATTGCCATACTAACTGGAGCGATGGCTCGGCCTCCTTAGAGGAGATAGTAGGGGCAGGGCGTGCTTTAGGCTACAGGTATATCGCCATAACCGACCATTCCGAATCCCTGAAGGTAGCGAGGGGTCTCTCCGCGGATAAGCTCCTCAAACAAGTGGAGATGATAAGGTCTATGAACGAGGACCTCCTCGGGATAAAGCTTTTGGCAGGGACGGAGGTGGATATCCTGCCGGATGGGAGCCTGGACTATCCCGATGATCTCCTCGAGAAGCTCGATATCGTCATAGCATCTGTCCATACGAACTTCGGGATGAGTAGGGATGAGATGACGGGAAGGATCCTAAAGGCATTGAGGAACCCATATGTCGATGCTATAGGACATCCAACGGGAAGGCTTATAGGGGAGAGGGCCGGATACGAGGTCGATATAGAAGAGGTTCTGAAAGAGGCATCGAGACGAGGTGTGTTCTTAGAGCTTAATGCGCATCACGACAGGTTAGACCTGAACGATAGGAACCTAAGGCTTGCGAAGGAGATGGGAGTTAAGATAATCATAGGGACGGATACGCACAGGTTGGACAACATGGGGATGATGGTATTGGGGGTTGGAACCGCCAGGAGGGGGTGGCTCGAACCGGAAGATGTGGTGAACACAATGGATTACGACGAGCTCCTCCACCTCCTGAGGTCGAGGAAGATGAGGGCAAGGGGGTGTGAGGTAAGGTGAAGATAAAGTTGGGGATTCCAAAGGGAAGCCTTCAGGAGGCTACCATAAGGATATTCAAGAAGGCCGGATACGATATAGCCGTAAGCCCACGATCCTATTTCCCGACGATAAACGATCCGGAGATAGAGACGATGCTCATAAGGGCACAGGAGATGGCGAGATACGTCGAGATCGGGATCCTCGATGCCGGTATAACGGGGAAGGACTGGATACTGGACTCTGGTGCGGATGTGGTCGAGGTGGCGAGCATATCCTACTCGAAGCAGGGGATGGGGCCTGTCCGATGGGTTCTCGCCGTTCCTGAAAGCTCCCCTATAAGGTCTGTGAAGGATTTAGAGGGGAAGAGGATAGCGACGGAGCTCGTGAACGTCACGAGGAGGTATCTGGAGGAGAACGGGGTTAATGCCTTCGTCGAGTTCTCGTGGGGTGCGACCGAGGCGAAGCCCGGGGCCGGCCTCGTCGATGCTATAGTGGAGCTCACGGAGACGGGGAGCTCGCTCCTCGCCAATAACCTTAGGATAGTGGATGTGGTGTTGGAATCCACAACCATGTTCATAGCCAACAAGAGCTCATGGGAGGACCCATGGAAGAGGCAGAAGATAGAGAACATCGTCCTGCTCGTCCAGGGTGCGATAACTGCGGAGGGGATGGTGGGGCTTAAGATGAACGTTGCTAAGGAGAACCTCGATGCGGTCCTCGCCATACTCCCAGCCCTTAAGAAGCCGACGATAGCCATGCTGACGGAGGAAGGGTGGTTCGACGTGGATGCCGTGATAGACGAGAGGGTCGTCCGGGACCTCATACCGAAGCTTAAGAAGGCCGGGGCGCAGGGGATAGTGGAGTATCCTTTGAATAAGGTTGTCTATTAAGGGGGATGGAGGATGAGAAGGGTTATCATGGTAAGCGCCCTTAGCGATGAGGAGCTTGAGAGGGAGATAAGGAAAGCCGGTGCAAACCTATCGGTTTACGAGGTCAGGAGGATAAGGGAGATACTGGGAAGGGATCCAACGCCCACCGAGTTGCACCTTTTCAATGCCGAGTGGAGCGAGCATTGCTCTTACAAAAGCAGCAAGAAGATCCTTAAGAAATACCTCCCAACGGATGCCCCTAACGTCGTCTTGGGGGTAGGGGAAGATGCGGGGATAGTGTTCCTGACGGAGTTCGGGGGGAAGAGGTGGTGTGCCGTCATAGCCCACGAGAGCCATAACCATCCCTCGCAGATACTCCCGGTTGAGGGGGCTGCAACGGGGATAGGCGGGATAGTTAGGGATGTGGACTGCATGGGGGCGAGGGTTATAGGGGTTGCTGATGGGCTCCGCTTCGGAGATCCCTATGGACCTAACAAGGAGAGGGTGAGGTGGATAGCGAACGGGGTTGTGGATGGGATCTGGCAATACGGGAACGCCCTTGGGGTCCCGAACCTGGCAGGGGATGTCGTATTCAGCGACTGCTTCGACGACAACTGCCTCGTCAACGTCATAGCGGTTGGCATAGTGGCAGAGGACGAGATAATAAGGAGCAGGGTTCCGGAGAGGGCGTGGGAGGAGGAATACGATATAATCCTCGTCGGGAAGCCGACGGACGATAGCGGGTTCGGAGGGGCTGCCTTCGCATCCGAGATACTGGACGAGTCGAGGAGGGAGGAGAGCAGGGGCGCCGTCCAGGTCCCGGATCCTTTCCTTAAAAACGTCCTCCTCCTCAGGAAGGCGAACGAGGAGGTCCTCGCCCGCTCAAGGGAGCTGGGGATGGAGATAGGGTTCAAGGACCTCGGGGCCGGAGGGATAGGGGTTGCGACGGCGGAGATATGTTCGGCCGGTGGATTCGGGGCCGATATAGACCTCGATAAGGTCCACGTTGCGATGGAAGGCCTGCTCCCTGAAGTGATAACCTGCTCCGAGACACAGGAGAGATACACGCTCGTCGTCCCCTCCTCTTTCTCGGAGGAGGTCCTGAGGATATACAACGAGGTTTGGGAGCTCCCATCCATTTACGAGGGGGCGAGGGCCTCTGTCATAGGGAAGGTCAGGAGGGATGGGAGATATGTGGTCAGATACAAAGGGGAAGTGGTATGCGACGTCCCCATAAAGGCGGTTACCGAGGGGATATCCTATGATAGGGAGGCGAGGCCGCCAAAAAGGGAGCTCTCGGAACCCGATCTCCAAGAACCGGAGGACCTAAACCAGGTCATAATCAAGCTTTTGAGGACCCCTAACTGCTCCTCAAGGGAGAATATCTACAGGATCTATGACACGGAAGTTCAAGGGAATGCGGTGCTCCGCCCGGGGGAGGCCGATGCAGGCCTAATAGCCCCGATACCTGGTTCCTCGGTTGGACTCGCCCTCTCTATAGATGGAAACCCGTTTTACGGGAGGATATCGCCCTATTGGGCAGGGGCGACGGCCGTGGCGGAGGGGATGAGGAACGTAGCTGCGATAGGGGCCATACCATGGGCGATAACGGACTGCCTGAACTTCGGAAATCCGGAGAAGCCCGAGGCTTTCTGGGATTTCGTGGAGTCGGTTAGGGGGATAGCAGATGCGGCGGCGAAGATCTGGCTCAAGGGGATGGAGGGCGTTCCTGTTCCCATAGTCTCAGGGAATGTCTCGTTTTACAACGAATCGTCGTCGGGGAAGGCGGTGGATCCATCCCCGATAATAGCATGCCTTGGGATTATGAGGGATTACAGCAAGGCGGTGACGATGAGGCTTAAAAGGCCAGGGGATCCTATATATCTTATAGGGGAGAGGAGGGATGAGCTCGGGGGATCCGCATATTACCTCGATTACCACGGCGTCCTCGGAAAGAACGTCCCCACAGTCGATTTCGAAGAGGAGAGGGGGGCGATATACGCCGTCACGGACGCTATAGATCTCGGGATCATAAAGGCATCCCATGATATATCGAATGGTGGGCTTGCCATAACTTTAGCAGAAATGATGATGGGAGGTTATATGACTGGAAAGTTCGGGGTGGATATAGACCTCGACCAGCTCGATTCCCCACTTAGAACCGATAAGGTCCTTTTTTCCGAGTCGGGAGGGTTCGTCCTCGAGGTGGAGGAGGGCCAGGAGGATAAGTTCCTCGAGATAGTTTCGAGATATGGGGTGAAGGCATACAGGATAGGAGAGGTAAAGGATGAAGGGAGGCTCATCATCAGGAGATACGGGAGGAAGCTCGTGGACCTCCCTATAAGGGATTGCATAGAGGCCTGGCGTTCCGGCCTCGTCGATGCTATGAGTTAGGGGTGATGCGGTGAATCTAATCGAGGATATCCTCTCGGCTCCGATCCTCGCGGATGAAGGCCCGATCGCCGTGGCCTTCGGATGGCCCGTTGCCTTCCTGTCGATCCCTATATTCCTTTTAGCGCTCGCCTTTAAAAAGAGATGGATTGGAGCCGTTATATCCATGTGGATCCTTATGTCTTTGTTTGTGGATATCTTATGGACGAAAAGCTTTGGATGGGGATTGAAGGGGGATTTAATACAGATCCCTTGCGCGCTTATAGCGCTCCTTTATTTCCTAACGCCTTCTAAGGGGGAAAGGAAAAGATGGGGAGGGCGAAGGTAGCGGTAATCCAATTTCCTGGGAGCAATTGCGAATACGAGACGGCGAGGGCCGCATCCTTTGCGGGGATGGACGCCGAGATATTCCGTTGGAACAGGGATCCCGAGGAGCTCGAGGCCTACGACGGATACATCCTCAGCGGTGGATTTTCGTATCAGGATAGGATTAGGGCCGGAGCGATAGCCGCTAAGGAGCCGATAATGAGGAAGATAGCGGAGGAGGCGGAGAAAGGGAAGCCGGTCCTCGGGATATGTAACGGGGCTCAGATACTGGTGGAATCCGGCATGGTTCCTGGGATAAGGCCGGGAAGGATTGAAATGGCCATCGCGCTTAACAGGATGTGCGTTGGCGATGTGGTCGTCAGAAGGGATTATTATTGCGCTTGGGTTTATATAAAAAACGTCTCCCCCCCTAAAAGGAGCTGTGCCTCATGGGAGATAGAGGAGGGCGATATCCTCCCCATGCCAATAGCACATGCTGAGGGCAGGTTCGTGACGAGGGACGAGAACCTCATATCGGATCTTATTTCCTCCAAGCAGATCGTATTCGTATACTGCGATTCGGAAGGGAGGGTCTCTCAAGACTTCCCCGTTAACCCCAATGGGTCCGTTCTCTCGATAGCCGGGCTCTGCAACCCGAAGGGGAACGTCGTCGCGATGATGCCACATCCGGAAAGGGCCGCCTGGATAAGGCAGGTTCCCGATGGAACGGAAGGGAGATATGGGGTGTTAAGGGAGATGGCTTACGGAAAGATAGAGGAGATGAACAAGCCCGGGCCGGGGTGGCTCGTATTCCACTCCTTTAAGCGCTATATAGAGCAAAGGAGGGGATCGGGTGGGATCTGATCCGATTTTCAGGATCGAGCTCGGGGTAAGGCTGAGGGTTCCCGACGTCGTGGCGATCACGGCGAGGAGGACCCTTTGGAGGAGGATGGGATATGAAGGGGTTCTTGCGGAGCTCGGGAGGGAGGAGTATTGGTCGATATGGTTTGAATTAGGGGGGATCGATGAAGCCCAGGAGATCGGGAGATACCTCGCCGAAAAGAGCAACATATTCGTCAATCCGAACAAGCATAGGTATAGGATAAATATTGGGGAAGGGGGGTGGGATCCTTCTATTCCGATATCCCAACTCGATTTTCCGTTGGTTGAAAAGGGGATAGGGAAGGGTTCTGGGGATCTTCACCAAGTTGCCATCCTCGTCGGATACTGGGAGGACGGGACGGCGGAGCTGGTGGCGAACACCTTGAGGAAGAGGCTCGGTTACGGCGATAAGGTAAAAGCCATCCTGAGGGCCTCGCTCTGGACGGCCCTTATCAGGGCATCCTCTCCGGAGGAGGCTATAGGTATAGCGGAGAAGATCACATTGCTCAAGGATAAGGAAGAGGGCCTCCTTTGTAATCCGCATTCTCAATGGTATAAGCTGCTATCCCTCGGTTCCCCTATTACAGGAGCTCATAAGGGGAGAGAGGTATCGGGATGCTCAGCTCGGATATCCTGGCCGGGATGAGGACGGCGGTGAACTTAGTGTTTGGCCGTCCTGTCGTCGTATCCTTCGAGGTCACGCTTTCCTGCATCGCCAATTGCAGGCATTGCGATGTTGGGGGGAGGCGGGAGGGGGAGGTGAGGATCGGGCCCGAGAGATACAAGGAGCTCGTGGAGGAACTTCGTCCGGCGGTCGTCCAGCTCTCCGGAGGGGAGCCCCTGCTCAGGGAGGATATATGCGATATAGCGAGGAGGATAAAGGAGGTCAAGGGTCCTCCGGTTATCATCCTCGTCACGAACGGATCGCTCCTAACCCCCGATCTTTACAAAGCCCTTAAAGGCTCTGGGGTGGATAGGGTATCGATATCCCTCGACTTCCCCGATAAAAGGCATGATGAGTTCAGAAGGCTTCCGGGCTTATACAGCCATCTCTCCTATGTCATCCCGAGGATAGCAAAGGAGTCCTCGGGAGATGGGATCGCCCTGAACTCCTGCATAACAAAGCATAACATGCCCTATATCGTCGACCTTGCCCTTAAAGCAAGGGAATGGGGTGTCGGGATATCTTACAGCGCCTATTGCATCCTAAGGACCATGGACGAGGACCATTGGATATCGTCCGCCGAGGACCTCCTGATCCTAAACGATCGGATATCCCGGATTTTGGAGATGAGGGCCAGGGGAGAGATCCCCGTCCTTAACCCTCCACCCGTCTTGAGGAGGATATACATGTTCTTCAGGGATGGCTCGATCCCTGGATGTAGGGCGGGGACGAGGTTCCTCGTCGTCAGGCCCGATGGTATGCTAAATCCATGTTCCATGTTCAGGGAAGAGGTATACACGAAAAGGGATGAGATGATAGCCGGGTTTTCGAGGAGGAATAGGTGTGGAAGGTGCTACGTGGCCATAAGGGCTTACAGCGAGTCCGTAATAGAAGTCGGGTTGAACGCCCTGGCGTTATGGTTCAGGGGAAGAAGCCGAGAAGGGAGGAGGAAAAGGGGATGAAGTCCTTGATGGCGTTCTTTACGGCGGGAATGATGACGGCCCCGGGTATAGCATCAGGGGGGATTGTCGCGGGCGCGGCGAAGTTGGCCATAACCCCTGATCCTAAGGGGATGAAGGTATATCTGGCCGGATTTGGGAATAACAGGGTGGCCACGGGAGTTCACGACGATATATGGGCAAGGGGTTTGGTCATCGGGGATGGTAAGAAGACCATCGCCATAGTCGGCTTGGACCTCATAGGGCTTTTCTGGGACGACGTCCAGAGGATAAGGGAGAAGGCGAAGGAGGAAGGAATTGCGGTCGATTACATCCTCGTATCGTCCACCCATAACCATGAGGGCCCGGATACCTTAGGCCTTTGGGGTCCTTCCCCGATCCAAAGCGGTATAAACACGGGATATCAGGAATTTGTCATCTCCACGGCTGTCAGGGTCTTGAAGGAGGCGATATCGCGCTTGAAGCCGGCGAGGATCAAGGTTGTAGAGGTAGACGGGCCGGAGCTCTACGACCTCATGAACGACGGCAGGATCCCGATAGTCAAGGATCCATCGGTCAGGGCGATGATGTTTGTAGGAGAGGACGGCGATACGATCTCCGTGCTCATCAACTGGAGCAACCATCCGGAGGCGCTCGGCGGTTCCAACACATATATCACCTCCGACTACGTCGGATATCTTCGCGACGAGGTGGAGGGGCTCCTTGGAGGGACGGCCCTCTTCCTCGTCGGGGCAATCGGAGGGCTCATGACCCCCTTAGGCGACCTCCCACTTGAGGATCCTGAGACAGGAGGACCTCCTCCTAAGGATTCTTTCAGGAAGGCGGAGCTTTTGGGAAAAAGGGTTGCGGGGATAACCGCAAGGGCGCTTTCCGCCAAGGCCGAATACGACGATGTATCGTCGATAGAGGTCCTTTCAAAGAGGATATCCGTTCCGGTCTCCAACGTGAGGTTCAGGCTTGCGGAGATGGCAGGGGTGTTCAAGGGAAGGAGGAAGCTCGTAAGGGAGAAAGATGGATCCGTTTCCGTGGAGTCCGAGGTTTGCGTTATAAGGTTTTCTGGGAAGGGAGGGATAGAGGCCGAGTTCATAGGGATACCGGGGGAGATATATCCGGAGCTCGTAAGAGGGGGGATAACGAGGTATTCCGGGGCGGACTTCCCCGATGCCCCCTTCGAGCCGATAATATCGAGATATGCTAAGGGGAAGGTCTGTTTCTACATAGGCCTGGCCAACGACGAGATAGGATACATAATCCCCAAGGCCGAGTGGGACGAGAAACCACCTTGGCTCAACAACAGGGAAGATGCCCCCTACGGGGAGGTGAACTCGGTAGGGCCTGATGCAGCATCGGCCACATGCTCTGCGCTGGTCGAGCTCCTGGGCCCGCCAAGGGAGTTCGGCCTCGACGATATAGTAGAGGGGGATGTGGAGAAGGTCGCATCCGGATTTCAGTTCACCGAGGGTCCAGTATGGCATCCATCTGGCTTCCTGCTTTTCAGCGATATACCGGCCAACACGATATACAAGCTTTCCCCGATGGGGAAAGTAGAGCCGTTCAGAAGCCCGAGCGGGAACTCGAATGGCCTGTCCCTCGACTTCCGAAGGAGGCTCCTCGCATGCGAGCATGGGAATAGGAGGGTGTCGAGGACGGAGGAGGACGGAAGCGTAGTCAGCTTGGCCGAGAGGTATAGGGGGAAGAGGCTTAACAGCCCGAACGACCTCGTGGTCAGGTCGGACGGGACGATATACTTCACAGATCCGCCATATGGGGTGGATCCGAAGGACAGGGAGCTCGATTTCCAAGGCGTCTATATGATAAGGCCGGATGGGGATCTCGTCCTTCTCTTGGACGATTTCGATAGGCCGAACGGGATAACGCTGTCCCCGGACGAGTCCATCCTATACGTAGCCGATACGAACAGGAACCACGTAAGGGCGTTCGACCTCATGCCGGATGGAAGGCTTGGGAACCAGAGGGTGTTCGCCGTCCTCGAAAAGGACGGGATTGAGGGGAGGCCTGACGGGATGAAGGTGGACGTCCTCGGAAACCTTTACGTCGCCGGATCCGTCGGGATCTGGGTCTTCGACCCGGGTGGGAGGCTTATAGGGATAATAAGGACACCGGAAGCTCCTGCAAACTGCGCATTCGGTGGCTACGATGGGAGGACGCTCTTCATAACCGCCAGGAGCTCGATATACTCCGTTAGGACGAGGTTTGCCGGCCAGGAAAGGAGGTGAAGAGGGTGGCGAGGGGCCTGTCCCTCCGGTCCTTCATCCTCCTTTCGGCCGTTTCCTCTTTCATCCTTTTACGAGGTGTATCCCCGGCTGCTCCGCCGCATCCCCTCGTTTACGACGTTGGGATCAAGAATAGGTTTGGAGCCCCGCTCCTTACGGTTCCGAAGGCCCCGAGGGAATCGGCCTCCCAACTTCCGAAGACGGTTGGGGTTCAAGGAATCGCCGTGATAGGAATAGAATTCACCGATATCAAGCATAGAGCTCAGCACGATAGATCCTATTTCCACGACCTTATATTCTCCCGGAATCCGGAGAGAGCGGGGATCAAAAGCCTTTTTAACTATTACAAAGAGGTGTCATATGGAAGGCTTCTCGTCGACGACGGGGATGGGGATCCAGATGCCATGGATCCGAATAACATCGTCATGTGGGTGCAGAGCAGGCATAGGATGTCGTATTATGGCGAGGACGGGACATCCGTGGACAATAGGAACGCCGACATCTCGGAGCTCGTCAGGGAGGCGATATATCTTGCCGATCCACAGATGGATTTCTCGAAGCTCGACCTCGATGGCGATAGGTTCGTCGATCACCTGATCGTCATCCATGCCGGGGGTGCCCAGGAGAGGACGGGGAATCCGGTGGACATATGGTCCCATAGGTGGGAGTTCAACGTTCCGGTTCCGACCGGGGATGGGGTAGCCATAAGGAGCTACATACTCGTCTCGGAAGATAGTCCTGTCGGGATAATAGCACACGAGTTCGGACACGATATAGGGCTCGTGGACCTATACAACGTCATCACATATGAGACCGTCGCCGGCTTTTGGGATGTGATGGACCAAGGGGCATGGCTGGATGATGGGAGAACGCCATCCCATCCTGGGGCCTGGACAAGGCTTTTAGCAGGGTGGATCCAGCCGGAAGACGGGGCTAAGATGGAGAAGGTATATATGATAGAGGTATATCAAAGGGGGAGCCTTTATAAGTTCGTAGCTGGGGCGGATGGCAAGGAATACTTCCTCGTGGAGAATAGGCATAGGGTTGGGTTCGATCTCCCACTCCCCGGCCAAGGCCTCCTCATATGGCATGTGGACGAGAGATATGGGGATTTGAGGAACAATGCGATAAACGTAGGGAGTGTGAGGAGGGTTGATCTGGTGGAAGCCGACAACACGCCGACAACCACGGATCCGATGGATCCGAGGAACGCCACAGATCCGTTCTTCGAGGGAAACAATTCCGAATTCACCCCGTTTACAAACCCCTCAAGCAGGAGCAACGACGGCTATGATACGGGGATATACATAGTTGGGATAGGAGTTCCTGGGGAGATAATGTTCGTCTATGGAAAGAAGGTCGGGCTTCAGTTCCTCGCCTCCCGATGTTATCCTGTCCCATCCAAGGGGGAGAGGGTAAAGATAAAGTTCTCGCTATCGAAGGCCGTGAGGGATGAAGATATAACGGTGAGCGTATACAACGTCTTAGGGCAACTCGTCTATAGGACGAAGAATGTCTCCCAACTGGACCTCGACCCTCCGACATATATCGTCGAATTCCCTCCTTCTGGCCATGTCCCGGAAAGCGGGGTTTACATATACGTGATAGATGTAAGGTCTTCTGAGGGAAGCTTAAGGAAAGTAGGGAAGATGGTCATAGCGAGGTGAATCGGTGAACTTCGGATTGATCCTCGTAGGGGCAGGCCCCTGTGCCTGCCCTGTTTTTGGGCAACCACCAATAGAGAAATTGGGTAGTCTCCCTCTGAATGTTTTTCATGGATTTGGTATAATTAAGGCAAAAACATCTGGAGGTGAGGTTCATGGATAAGTTTTCCAAGCCAGGTGATTTTTGCCCTAATCCCAATTGCCCGGATTACGGAAAGCCACAAGGTGCAAAGCAGCGGAACTATGGAGCATGGGGCAAAGGGCACGGGGCATAGGGCAAGGAGCATGGAGCGTAGAGCAAGGAGCACGGAGCATAGAGCAAGGAGCACCATGCTCCATGCGCCATGCTCTTTGCTCCATGCTTTTGCACAAAACGCACGCCTATGGAGCATGGGGCAAAGGGCACGGAGCATAGAGCGAGGAGCATGGAGCGTAGAGCGAGGAGCATGGAGCATAGAGCAAGGAGCACCATGCGCCATGCTCTTTGCTCCATGCTTTTGCACAAAACGCACACCTATGGGGCATGGGGCAAAGGGCACGGGGCATAGGGCAAGGAGCACCATGCGCCATGCTCTTTGCTCCATGCTTTTGCACAAAACGCACGCCTATGGGGCATGGGGCAAAGGGCACGGGGCATAGGGCAAGGAGCACCATGCGCCATGCTCTTTGCTCCATGCTTTTTAAGTCAGGGGGGGTGGTGGGCGCTTCCCATTGCCCGCTTCCTAACGGTGCTGGCCCTGTGAAATATACTATTTCACAGGACGGGAAGCGCAGTTGTAAACACAACTGCGTAAGTCCTAAACAAGAGGAGGTGCACAATTATGAATAATAATGTTTCCATTATCTTGCCAGAAAGGCTTAGCAGGAAATTGAGAGAAAAGGCGGAGGAGAGCGATTCTTTGCCTGAGGAATTGGCGATTGAAATATTGTTCAAAGGATTGGGTGAGGAGTCAGACCCTGAGGAGCTTGCGGAGCACTATCAAACCTTAAGCGAGAAATACCTTGCTGAGGCAAAGGAATTTTTGGGCAAAGAAGATTTGGTTCAAGCATCGGAGAAGCTGTGGGGTGCTGCTGCGTTAGCGATCAAAGCGGCGGCAGCGAGGCGGGGCTTGAAATTGGAAAGACATGGCAGTTTATGGGGTTTTGTGGATACATTGGTAAAGGAGGGGCGAGATAGAGATATTGTTACATTCTTTAGCGTAGCAAATGCTTTGCACCGAAACTTTTATGAAAATGAGATGCCTAAAGAGATCGTAGAAATCTCAGCGGAAGAGATCGAGAAGCTAATCGCTAAATTAAGGGAGATCTCAGAAAAACGACCTTAAACCGGCTGCCTTGACCTCGATGCTGCTTGAGTTCGGAGCACCTATAAGGTAGACAACCCCCTATGACCTTTACCTCGTCTTGATTCGGATCTCCACGTCCTCCGGCTTGTTTATCTTCTCCTTTATCGCCTTCCCCATTTCATCAACGACGTTCCCTTTCTTATGGGCGACGAAGACGTCTGCTCCCCCTCTCCCATGTGGATAACGCAGTTAGGATGAGGAAACCCGTCGGTTGACATGATCTATTCATTTGGAGTAAGATTTCCGATAAAGGGATACGGATCCTGGAGCGATAGGGGGGTGAGAAAAGACGAAAGCTTTATAGAGGAAGTGGAAGTGAATAAAATAAGGAGGGAACAGATATGAGGAATAAAGCATTAAAGGCATGGTTTCTGGTAGGAGTTATTGCCCTTGTTGTAGCTGTTTTCCCCAAGATAGGGGGAGCGCAGGACTCTGTGGCCTATGCTCCGGATGAGTTAGTTAAATCCATGATAGAGCAACTCGGGAGCGCAGGTCCGGCATCTTGGGCTTCGATCGGATCGAGGTTGGATTTAACGGAGAAGGTGGATAAGAGCGTTAACGATACAGGCGATGAGAATCTAATCCTCCTTGCCGAAAGATATACTGGTAATAGGGCTGGCAACCCAGAGAGGCTTCGTTATGCGATTGGTTCCGATACTTCTATAGCCAGCCTTATATATGGAGTCTCTTATGGATACTATTATAGCATTGTAGGTCTGCCCAGATTTGGCTTTATATACTACAACAGGGCTGGGCGGATATCTAAGATCGCCGGATTCAACTTAGCATTAGGGTATAGTGAGAGGCGTTTCTTTGGGGATGGCCTCCAGCCCGAGCGCTTTAACGGATACTGGGGCTTTGGAACCGTGCTCCTGATTATCCCTTACATCGAGCTTGGCGTGGCTTATCCAATCCCGATATCGGAAGGCGCTCAGTATATAGTTATCAATGCGGGGGTTATTTACATCGTCCCTCAGGTTGGGGTTAGTGTATACTTTTGAAAAAGAAGGGAGTAAGGGGTGATCATCGACGCTCATAATCATCCGGATTGGCATGGGTATAACTTGGACAGATTCCTTCAGAACATGGCCGAGTATAACATCGACAAAACATGGCTTCTGACCTGGGAATGCCCGGCCGATGAATACGACCCGGAGTATTACAATTGTGTTTCATTGAGCGATCAGTGGGGCCCAATTCCCTTTTCCCGTTGTGTGCACTACAAGGAACGAGCTCCTGAGAAGTTCGTCCTGGGTTATGCGCCGGACCCACGACGGCCCGATGCCATCGACCGGCTCCGGGCAGCCATCGAGATTTACGGCGTGCGGGTCTACGGTGAGCTGAAGCTGCGGATGATGTATGATAACCCGGATGCACTGCGGATGTTCCGCTTCTGTGGGGAGAAGGGATTGCCGGTGATCGTGCACATCGACTATGAGTTCGAGACAGGAAGGAAGTATCCACGCCCCAACTGGTGGTATGGCGGCGGCATCGATGCATTTGAACGGGCCATCCGCGCATGTCCTGCGACGATCTTCCTCGGACATGGCCCTGGTTTCTGGGCACATATCTCCAACGACGACCAATTTGATAAGGTCGCCTATCCCACGGGCAAGGTTGTCCCGGGCGGAAAGCTGATCCAGATGTTGCGCCGATATCCTAACCTCTATGCCGATCTGTCGGGTGGATCGGGGCTGAACGCATTGAAGCGCGATCCCGAGTTCGCCGGGGAGTTCCTCATCGAATTTCAGGACCGTTTGCTTTATGGTCGGGATTATTTCGACAACAGCCACCAGGAGTTCCTGAATTCGCTCGGCCTGTCCCAGGAGGTGCTATCCAAAATCTATGCGGGGAATGCGCTAAAGCTGGTTCCCGAATGAAAGTGGCGATCGATATGAAGGGGGGAATGGGATGAAAGTCCTTATGATGACGGATTTAGAAGGCGTGGCCGGCGTGGTGTCTTTCGCCGACCATGCCGAGCCATCTGGCCGATACTACGAGGCGTCCAGGAAACTGCTCACGGCCGAGGTCAATGCCGCTGTGGAAGGCCTGCTGGAGGTTGGGGTGGAGGAGGTATTGGTGATAGATGGACATGGGCCTGGAGGGATCAGCTTCGAGGATTTACACGAGGCAGCTAAATTGCTACATGGCCGACCCCTTGTGCCATGGTCGCATCTTTATCCGATCATATCCCAATACGATGCCACCGTTATGATCGGTCAGCACGCCATGGCGGGCACCCCCACCGGAAACCTGAACCACACGCAGAGTCACCGCACGATCGATTACTACCGGCTCAACGGCAAGCCGATCGGCGAGATCGCACAGTGGGCCCTCTTCTGTGGAGCGCTGGGGGTGCCGCTGATCTTTCTGAGCGGCGATGAGGCCGCCTGCCGTGAGGCCGAAGCCCTGATCCCTACCATCACTACCGTAGCGGTGAAGAAGGGATTGGGCATGTATTCGGCCATTTCCCTATCTGCGAAGGAAGCTCGCCGCCTGATCAAGGAGGGCATTATAAAAGCTGTTGAATACTATAAGCAAAGGAAAGAGCGGGGAGATCCGATCGCGCCGCTGGTCTGGGATGGGCCTTACGTCTTAGAGATCCGCTTCTTTTCCACCAGCGATGCCGATGCCCGTGCTTCTCAGCCGGGAGCCGAGCGCGTGGATAGCCATACGGTGCGCTTCCGGAGCGAGAACATCCTGGACATTATCTATAGATGAGGGGCAGGACATGCCGTGCAGCATGGGCATGATGGGGAGGTCCTTGAAAACCCGATGGATATGTGATATCATTTTATCCATAAACATTATATCCTTCTTGACCCTTTGCAGCGAGGCCTTTGCTGATACGCCTTTTGTAATAGCAAGGCTTAAATACGGGGGAGGAGGGGATTGGTATGTCAGCAGGACCGCTATCCCTAACCTGCTCTCGGAGGTGGGGAGGAGGCTTGGGATAGAGGTTTCCCCGAGGGAGAAGGTTGTGACCTTGCAGGACAAGGACCTGTTCGAGTATCCCCTCCTTTACATAACGGGCCATGGGAATATAAAGTTCACGGATTCTGAGGCGAGGAGGTTGAGGAGATACCTGGAAGGCGGTGGGTTCCTCTTGGTCAACGATTCCTATGGATTGGATAAGCATTTCAGGAGGGAGATAAAGAAGGTTTTTCCTGACAAGGATCTGGTAGAGATACCAAGGGATCACGAGATATACAGGGCTTTTTACAATCTCGATGGGCTTCCCAAGATACACGAGCATGATGGCCTTCCGGCGAAGGGTTATGGGATCTTCTTAAAAGGGAGGTTGGTCCTGTTCTATGCATTCAGCAGCGATATAGGGGATGGGTGGGAGAGCCCCGAGGTCCATGGGGATCCGCCGGCGTTGAGGGAGCTCGCGTTCAGGATGGGGGTTAACATAGTGGCATATGTCCTGGGGGGATGGAGGAGATGAAGGATAAGGTAGCGGAGAGGCTTATAAACCATATATGGGATGAACAGCATCTCATTTCTTCAGCCCTTAAAACATCCGATGGGGTCTCGATAGAGATCTTGTATCAAGGGAGATGGAATCCGAAGGAGGGGCCGGATTTCAAAGGTGCGAGGGCGAGGGTCGGGGATAAGGTCGTGAGAGGGGATGTGGAGGTCCATATCAGGGCATCGGATTGGAACAGACATGGCCATGATAGGGATTCGAGATACGATGGGGTTATACTTCACGTAGTCCTCTTCGACGATCTTGGATATCCGGCGAGAAACTCCAAAGGGGAACCGATCCCAACCGTTCCGATAGCTCCGTTCCTCGATAGCTCGATGGACAAGCTTTGGATAGGGATGGAGATGCCGGAGGGAGGGGCGGGCCTTCAGGGCAGGCCTTGTTACGGAGCATATGAGCTGCTCGGGCCGGAAAGGATCATGGCGATCCTCGAGGAAGCCGGGTGGAGAAGGCTATGGAAGAAGAGGAAACCCTATTTAGAAGCTGGATCGAATCGTGACCAAATCGCTTACGAGATGTTTATGGATTCCCTCGGATATTCAAGGAACAGAGAACCGTTTGGGATGCTCGCAAAGGCCATACCTTATAGGTCCCTCTTCGAGATCGCAGATGCCTTGAAGGGGGACACGGTCCTATCGATCCAGGCCGCCCTCCTTGCCTGTTCGAACCTCCTCCCCTATCAAGATGCCAAGCTCGACGAGGAGACGAGGGCTTATGTCTCCAAGATAAAGGGGATATGGAGTGAGGTAAAGGAGGCATTGGGCGATATCGAACCCCTCCCGAGATCCTCGTGGATATGTTCCGGGGCCAGGCCGGAGAACCATCCAGCGAGGAGGATAGGGGCCGCAAGCTACTTCCTCGCAAAATCCTTGGAAAACGAGGGCATAATGGCCCTTTTATGGAAAGCGGTGAAGGGGAAGCCCAAGGAGGAAGAAGGGAGGAGCTCGCTGATCGGGCTCCTCTCCTTCGAGCTTCCCGAAAACGAATATTGGGCTTACAGGTATTCCTTTGGGGGAAGGCGGATGGGGAGGGCTCTCCTGTCCATGGGGAGGGATAGGGCTAACGATATAGTTATAAACGTCTTCATCCCCGCCCTTTCGGCGTTGGCCATAGCTCTTTCGGATAACGAGCTCCTATCGGCCATGGAGCAGATGTTCCTTCGGTATCCAAGCCTTCAGGAGAACGAGATAACGAGGTATATGAGCAAGGAGATCTTGGGGGGGAAGAGGATCTCGAAGGTGGGGGGTAGGGCGATCCATCAGCAGGGCTTCATAGGGATCTATAAGGATTTCTGCGAGGATAGGCTCTGTAACATATGCCCTATAGGAGCGAGTTTGGGTTAAAGGGCTGGATAGGAAGCAAGTAAGAACGCCCAACATGGTTGGGCTCCTACCCGATGTAAGAGGGTAGCAGGCCAATCGCATTGGCCGTATGGTGATGGCTAAGGAAGCAAAGAGCAAGGAGCATGGAGCAGAACGTTGAACCGTTAAACCTTTGGGTATTATCCCTGGGAATGGGAATCGGTCATGGGAATGGAAGGTAGCTCCCATATCAAAAAGTCAAAAATGGATGATGCACTAGAGAGGAGGAAATGGGGAAGGTGTGGAGGATTCCGGATCTTCTTTGTTTTTTCGCAGGCGCTGCGGAAGGGATCACGCCTCTAAACGCCTTTGATAACGCCTTGCTTTCCGCAGGTTGTGCCAATTGGAATTTGGTTCGGGTCTCGAGTATAATACCTAAGGGGGTGAAGATCCTCGAGGAGCCCCCTCTCATCCCATTCGGGGCCTTGGTTCCAACCGTTTACGCCTCGATAACGGGCGAGATACCCGGGGAGCTCATATCTGCATGTATAGGAGCTGGCGTTGCGGAGGATAGGGGTGGTATAATCATGGAGTATTCCCACTATGGCCCGGCGTCCGTTGCGGAGGCGGTGGTCAGGGAGATGTTGGAAGAGGGGGGAAGGAAAAGGGGTATGGAATTTGAAAGGATTATACTGAGGTCTACGGAGCATAAGGTTGAAAGGCTCGGCTGTGCGGTAGCGGCCGCCGTATTCTGGTGGGAAGGGGTGAAGTAGATGGAAGATGCGGGGATAAGTCCCAGCACCCACCCTTACTTTATATTTGAGGAGATCCTCCCGGGGTTCAAGCAGGGATATGAGGTGAAGGAAGTGATATTCGAGGGGAGATCCTCCTATCAGGAGATAAGGGTTGTGGAGACGAGGCTTTTTGGAAGGATGATGCTCTTAGACGGGGCGGTCCAGGTATCGGAGAGGGACGAGTTCGTCTATCACGAGATGCTGGTATACCCATCCCTTCTCTCTTCGCCCGCCTCGAGCGATGTGCTCGTCATAGGCGGAGGGGATGGGGGGACGTTGAAACACGTCCTCTCCTATAGAGATGTTAAGAGGGCGGTGATGGTGGAGGTGGATCCCCTTGTAGTGGAGGTATCGAGGAGATATCTGCCCTCCATATCCGGCGGGGTGTTCGACGATGAGAGGGCGACCTTGCTCTTTCAAAACGGGATGGATTTCATTAGGGGATGTGAGGGGAAGTTCGATCTCATAATCGTGGACTCCACAGATCCCGTTGGGGAAGCGGAGATCCTTTTCTCCGAGGAGTTCTATGGCCTCTGTGAGAAGGCCCTCTCCGAGGGCGGGATTGTTGTGACCCAAAGTGGGTCTCCTTACTTTCAGATAGAGGAGCTCCGGATGACGAGGAGGAGGATGCGGAAGTTCTTCCCCATAGTAAGGACATATCTCGCTCCCGTCCTTGTTTACCCAGGAGTCCTCTGGAGCTTTACCGTTGGATCCAAAAAGGTCGATCCGTCCACGTATCCTATAACCATGCTTCAGGAGAAGATCGGATGGATCGTGCCCGCCCCGCGATATTACACACCCGATGTCCACATCGCATCCTTCAAGATCCCGAGGATGATAGAGGAGGCCCTTGAAAGGGATGAGGGATCTGGGCTTCCGTTCTGAGATGCTTAGGCCATCTCCTCATCCATTCCTCTCTTCAAGGCCCGGGGTCCCATCCTTTGGATCTTCTGCCATATTTGGGGTTCCTTATGACAGGACATCGAGCTGGAGGAGGGGATCGGCGCTCGCGCCTTCAAGGATAAGGGCCGTTTCCTCAAGCATAGAGAGCTATAGCCCGGACCTCGATAGGGACCTCTCCGAATTGGATCTCGTGGATATGGGCGATCTGAACGTCTCCGATCTCGAGCCGGACGAGATGGTCAGGATGGTGGAAGGGGTAGCTAAGGAGATCTTCATGGCAGGGGCTTTCCCAATAGCGATAGGGGGCGAGCATACCATAACCCTTGGTCTATTAAAGGCGGCAAAGCTCTTCCATCCAGATCTTATGGTCCTTCATATGGATGCACATGCCGACATGAGGGATCAATACGAGGGAAGCGTCCTCAACCACGCAACCGTTATAAGGAGGGCGCTCGAGGAGTTAGGAGATAGGAAGACCATACATATAGGGATAAGATCTGGAACGAGGGAGGAGTTCGAGCTATTTAGGGAAAAGAGGATCCCCATTTTCAGAAGCCCGGATCCCGAAAGGATCCTCCCGCTTTTAGGAAACGCACCTATATACATAACCCTGGATATAGACGTCTTAGACCCCTCGGAGGCACCGGGAACCGGAAATCCGGAGCCTGGAGGGATAAGGTTTCCGGAGCTCATCGCCTTTCTCTACAGGATCTCAGGAATGAAGATCATAGGAGCCGACGTAGTGGAGGTATCGCCTCCATATGATGCCGGGGATATAACCTCCATATGCGCGGCTAAGATACTGAGGGAGATCCTCCTCATCGTCCGGGATTTGTAAGGGGGGAATGCCCAAAGCGATAGACGGCTTCCCCCCTTTCCTCCTCCCTCAGCGCTGTAAGATCGCTATCAGCGCATAGAGGCCGAGGACTATTACCGTAGCTATCACTATGGATATCAGAAGCCTCAATTCGATGCCTCCTTTCTCGAAATGTTCCGGAATCCATGGCTTCGGCAAGATTATATCATCGGTCGGATGGGTATGTCAAGATCCGCATGTAGGTTGATGTGACTGCGTTACCCACAAGGTAACCGCCCCTTCATTTGAGCATGGGAGAATCTCTTGTAGGGGCAACCCCCTGTGGTTGCCCAAAAAATCAGGGCAGGCACAGGGGCCTGCCCCTACGAGGACCACGAGGATGGTTACGATCTGCCTTCCGAATGCACACATGCATGTTGATGTCCTTTCGTTTTTGTGGTAAAATCGTTCTATGGGGCGGGGGGTTGGGAAGCGATCCTGTAAGAAAGGAGGATCGATGTATGATGAGAAAAGGGATCTTTTTGGCGATGGCGATCTTTCTTGTAATGGGATGCGCCAAGAAGGAGGGGGTTGAGCCGACAGCCCCAGCCGGACCCGTCGTCGTTGGGGTTATAAAGGCCGAGGGGAAACCGTTGGAAGGGGTCAGCGTAGAGATAGAAGCCCTCGGGGTATCGGCCACGACAGCTGCCGACGGGACCTTTAAGCTCTCGGATCTCGTGGAAGGGAGCTATGAGATGAGGATATCGAAGGAGGGATACGTAACCAAGACGCTTTCCATAACGGTCGGGGCGGAAGGGACCTTGAACTTAGGGGAGATAGAGCTTTTGCGGGCCGGAACCGTTGAAGGGGTTGTCAAGATAGAGGGGGAGACATCGCATAGGGGGATAAAGGTCAGGATAATCGAGATCGAAGGCCTCTCGACCGAGACGGATTCCGAAGGAAGATACAGGTTGACGGGGATACCCCCTGGCTCGTATACGCTCGAGATATCGTCGGAGTGGTTGGAGCCGAAGAGGGTCGCTGTGGATGTGGAGCCCGGGAAGGTCCTCGAGCTCGAGGAGATGGTCGTTAAGAAGGGCGCCGAGATCTCCATCCAAGACGAGGGCGATCACATCTCCATAACCCATCCTCTTTTCTATAGGTTGAGGTGGATGAAGACAGCGCAGATGGGATACGACGCGGCATATGTCGGGAAGTCCCAGAACAGCTTGATAGCCCGCCCTGGGAACAGGAGCTTTTACCATTCCTCCTATTACGACGGAGCTTGGAGGGATTGGGGAGGGCTCCAATCCTGGAGGATAGTGGAGAAGGGGGCTGGGAAGGTTGTGGTGGAATATGTCTCCCATGATGGTTACAGGAAGCAGTATACCGTTTGGGCGACGTATTACTCCGACAAGAGCTTCATAAAGCATCAGGTCAAGATAAAGAACACAGGCGCATCCACCATCAACGCCTTCGAGAGCGGGCACGAGCCCATGTTAGAGCCATATATCGATTTCGCTGGGATGACCACCCTGGATTCCAACGGCTGCACTTACTGGGACGCCGAGGGTAACTTCCTCCTGCTCTATACCAAGATCGGGTCCTCCAGGATCCTGGAGTGGCAAGGGAAGAACCCTGGGAGGATGGACCTCGTCCACGACAATATGAACGTCTCCTTAGATCCGGGGAAGGAGAGCCCGTGGATCGAGTATTTCATAGGGCTTGGGACTGGTGGCAGGGGAGGGGCTGAGAAGATGGCGGGCGAGATAGCGAGGTTTGAGAGGTGATGGGGAAGGAGGCCGTTCCGACGATAGAGGATGTGATGTTCGGGAGGGATAAGACCCCAGGGATAGTCTCCATATCCGTATCTGGAAATGTGGCAAGGATATGGAGGAGGTCGGGGGACGTTGTATCCGTCGCGACGAAGCCAGCGCCTGGCTGGATAGTCCTTGGGGATCTCTCGCTCCTCAACGGGCTCGATCCTTCCACCTATAAGGTTATGGAGCTGGAGGGAGGTGGGGAGCTTCGTTTCCTCGTGGTGTTCAAGGATTGGACGAGGTCGAGCAAGGAGATCGCTTCAAGGGCTGGGGTCAAAAGCATATACGATCTTAAGGGCGTCCTCGTCCTTCCTCCTTTAGAGCAGTTCTTGATAGCCTATGGGATGACTTATTTCAAGGGGATGTCCTATGAAGATCTGCATAGGATGCAGTTCGATCTGGAGACGGATGGGCTCGATCCATCCTCCGGGAGGATAATGCTTATAGCGATAGGGGATAACAGGGGGATGGAGATGGTGCTACATGAAGGCGAGAAGCGGGAGAAGGAGATGATAGAGGAGTTCTGCGAGATCGTCAGGGAAAGGGATCCGGACATCCTCGAGGGCTACAACATATTCGGGTTTGATATGCCGTTCCTCATGGCCAGGGCCAAGGCCCTTGGGGTGGAGTTATACCTTGGCAGAGGGGGCAGGGGGGTAAGCTCTTACGAGGCCGTCCTGAAGATAGGAGGGGAGGTTGAGAGGTTCACGAAGTATAAGGTCGAGGGAAGGGAGATGGTGGACATACTGCATGCTGTCAAGAGATGGGATGCGTCGAGGAGGGAGATGAGGGGGAAACACGATCTGAAAACGGCGGCGAGGCATTTCGGCGTGTCGCCGAAGGACAGGGAATACATAGATGGTGCCGAGATAGCGAGGGTATGGAGGAGGGATCCGGATAGGGTTATAAGGTATGCCCTCGACGATATAAGGGAGGTCAGGGCCCTTTCGGAGCTCCTTATGGGGTCCACGTTCGCCCTCGCCCAGATGATCCCAACCTCCTACGAGAAGCTCGCCCATTCCGGGACGGCCGGCCTCATAGACCTTCTAATGATAAGGGGATATTTGATGCACAGGCACGCCATCCCCATTCCGAAGAAGATCTCCAAACAGATAACGGGAGGGGAGACCAGGATAATAAGGAGGGGGGTTGTGCACAACGTGGTGAAGGCAGATGTTGCCTCCATGTACCCAAGCATAATGCTGAACTTTGGGATAAAGTCGAAATCGGACGAGCTTGGGATATCGCTGAAGATCCTGTCGGAGCTAACAAGGCTTAGGTTAAAGCACAAGGGGGAGATGTCCAGATATAGGGATGGATCGCCGGAGTATAGATATCACGACGCCATCCAGGGTGCGATGAAGATCTTGATAAACTCCTTCTATGGATACATGGGGGCGAACTTCTCCCATTTCAACGACGCCGAGGCGGCGGATGCGGTGACGACGAAGGGCAGGGAGATATTGAAGAGGATGTGCGAGGCGATAGAGAAGCTTGGGGGGGATCTTATAGAGATAGATACGGATGGGGCTTACTTCTCGCTTCCCCCGGAGATCTCCGATCCTAAGGAACATAGGGAGTTCGTGGAAAGGGTAAACGAGATGGTAGGGGAAGGGGTGACGATAGAATACGATGGGTCCTGGCCTGCCATGTATTCATATGAGGAGAAGAACTACGCCCTCCTCTCCTCGGACGGCAAGTTGCTGCTCAAGGGGGTTGTGTTCAAGTCGAGCGAGAAGGAGGAGTTCCTGGCGAGGTTCACGGAGGAAGCCATAAGGCTTATATTAATGGGGAGGAAGGAGGATCTGAGGAGGATGTATCTGGATTTGGTCGGGAGGATAAGGAGGAGGGAGTTACCGGTCCAGATGATCGCGAAGACGACGAGGCTTGGGATGAGCACGGAGGAATATCTAAGGAGCAGCAGGGAGAAGGGGAGGATCGCCCACTACGAGGTCCTCATATCTTCCGGCAGGAGAGCCAATGCCGGGGAATACGTCAGTTATTACAACTGCGGGATGAGGAAGAACGAATCTCGATGGAAGCTCGTCGAGGATTACGACAACGATTACAATGTGGAGTTCTACCTGGCGAGGTTGGAGAAGGAGATAGAGCTTTTAAGGCCGGCATTTGAGGAAAGGGGGGAGTTCGAGGAGATATTTCGGACGGAGGAGCTCTCCCTGTTTTAGCGTTTTGCAACCCCTGGGTTTTTGCACTCGGAAGGTAGATCGTAACCGTCCTTTGTAGGGGCAGGTCCCCGTGCCTGCCCTGTTTTGGGCAACCACAGGGGGTTGCCCCTACGATTTTTCAACGCAGTCATGCAACCTCGGGTTTCGGTCTTGACATATGGCCGATAGTATGATATACTTTAATAATGGAAAAGCTGCCAGATAGTTCAATTGGCAGAACGCCTGACTCTGGATCAGGAGGTTCCAGGTTCGAGTCCTGGTCTGGCAGCCAGTTTTATATATGGCGCTGTCGTATAGAGGTTAGTACGGGTGGTTCTCAGCCATCAAACCGGGGTTCGATTCCCCGCAGCGCTACCAATTTTAGCCGACGTTGCGCTTCTTCGGCGAAAGCCATTATAACGATTATTTTTTGCCCCTTTGGAAGTCTACTTCATACATTTAGCTTACGACGATGAGGAATGATCGTATCTACTCCCTTTCTTCTAAATGTTTGCCTAACTTGTCGCTGTCATGCGTCCTATCACCTCTTCGGCATGCCTTGGACAAAACACGGTGTGTCCAATCCGCCTATATGGCCTTCGCCGGATTTTACGCAACTATCGGTGTGGACGAACTTTTCTTTAGTAGAACGCTTATCCTCGGCTCGGATGGCGAGCTCCTGGCGAGATCGCCTCGTGAACAATAGGCAGAAAGGAGGAGGGAAGGATAGTGTTATCGGAGCAGGATCTTAAGAGGAAGCTCAGGGCCATAGATAAGAGAGGATATAAGGCCTATAAGGACATAGAGGGGAAGTATGATTTCGGATATTTCGTTTTGAGGATAGACCATGCTCAGGGCGATCCGTTCGCATCCCCCAGCAGGCTTGCCATTCAGATATCCCATGATGTTGCCGGATTCCCAAAGGACCTATTCTCCAAGGAGGAGAGGAGGATAGCGCTCTGTGACTTTATAACGAGGGCTTTCGACAAGGCCATAAGGGATGTGGTGAAGGGAAACAGGGGGACTGGCCACAGCGGGATGATAGCTATAGACAGGCCTGGGCAGGAGGTCTTGGAGAGGACATCGGTGATAATAAGGGAGGAAGGGATAGAGCTCAGGTTCGTGGCCGGGCTTCCGGCAGCCGGCAGGACCGTTCTCGGAAACCAGGCTATGGAGATGCTATGTGTGGAGGTTCCGGCCCTCGTCCAGAGGAGCCTTATAGCGAGGAACATGAACATGGCCGAGATTAGGAGGCATGTGGAGGTGGTGGAAGACAATTGCTTCATAAGGAGGAAGCTTCCCGAGCTCGGCCTCGTCGCTTTTTTAGCGGACGGCTCGATACTTCCGAGGAGGAGCGGGGTAGACGATCGTCCGATGAGCAAGGAGGAGGCGATCCCGTTCTCATCTCCCCCAACGCTTTCCGTGGAGATAGAGCTTCCAAATACGGGGAAGATCAAGGGGATGGGGATCCCGAAGGGGGTTACTCTAATAGTTGGTGGAGGGTATCATGGGAAGTCGACGCTTTTAAGTGCCATAGAGAAGGGCGTTTACCCACATATCCCGGGGGATGGGAGGGAGTTCGTGGCAACCGTCCCAGATGCCGTGAGGATAAGGGCGGAAGATGGGAGGAGGGTTGAAAAGGTAGATATAAGCCCGTTCATAAGCAACCTGCCTTTTGGGAAGGACACGAGGAGCTTCTCGACGGACAACGCGAGCGGAAGCACATCCCAAGCGGCGAACATAATAGAGGCGATAGAGGCCGGCTCGAAGCTCTTCTTGATAGACGAGGATACTTCCGCTACTAACTTCATGATAAGGGATTCGAGGATGCAGAAGCTCGTAGCCAAGGAGAACGAGCCCATAACGCCGTTCATAGACAGGGTGAGGCAGCTTTACAGGGAGCTTGGGATCTCGACGATCTTAGTAATGGGGGGATCTGGCGATTACTTCGATGTAGCGGATACCGTCATAATGATGCATAACTATCTCCCGGAAGATGTGACGGGGATGGCAAAGGATATAGCGATCCGAAATCCGACGGGGAGGAAGGAGGAGATAGTTGGCCCCTTTCCCCCTTTGAGGAAGAGGGTCCCGCTCCCGGAAAGCTTCGATCCGAGAAGGGGGAGGAAGGACGTTAAGATAAACGCGAAGGGTTGGGATACGATAGTGTTCGGAAGGGAGGTCATAGACCTTTCCCTCGTCTCCCAGATAGTGGACGACTCACAAACAAAGGCCATAGGCGACATGATATTCCATGCGGTGAGGAAGGGCTACATAGACGGGAGGAGGTCGATCCCGGAGATACTCGACCTCATAGAGGAGGAGATAAGGGAAAAAGGATTCGATTCGATGTTCTTCCTGCCCGTAGGGGACAGGGCCAGGCCGAGGAGGTTCGAGATAGCGGCCGCTATAAACAGGATGAGATCCCTTAAGGTGAGGTGATCAGCGGAGCCCGAGCTCCCTGTAAAGCCCCTCTACATCGAACCTCTCCTCTATTATCTCCTCTATCCTCGTTATTTTCTTCTCCTGATGGAACCTCGCTTCCCTGAACGCCTTTTCTATAAGCTCCACCGCCGTCAGGGTATCGTATGAAGTGAGTATCATAGGTATCCCCAACTCTTCCGCCTTCGAGACGATGATCGGGCTTGGATGAAGCCCTCCCGTCAGGATTATGCATTTCGTGGATGTCTCAAGGGCTGCAAGCTGTATATCGGCCCTATCGCCCCCTGTTATCACCAGCTTGTTACGCTTCCTGCGGAAGAAGTTTAGGGCGGAGTCGACGTTCATCGCCCCGATCATCATCTCCTCCACCAATTCCCCTATCGCTTCCCCTGCGCAGATGATCTCGCCTCCGAGGGTATCGAGGACCTCCCCAACGGTTATGGACTTCAAAACCCTATCCTCGGGGATTATAGCATATACCTTTATCCCCCTTCTCTCCAGAAACGGCTTTATTGTCTCCTCCATAAAAGGCAGTTTCGATGGGGGGACGGAATTCAGGACGATCCCGAGCATGGAATCCCCAAGCCTCGCCCTTGCGGCCAGTATATCGTCGACTATCACCCTTTCGTTGACATATGGACATCTAACCACTACTAACTCCCTTGTCTCGAGGATATCGGATACATATGGGGTGGAGAGGTTCAGGAGATACCCTTCCCTTAGCGTCGCCCCGCCTTCCAATATCATTACGTCCTTCCCTTCCGATGCCCTTCTATACGCCTCCATCAATATGGACTCGTGGTCTTTTTCCTCCTTCCCCGCGAGTATGGACTCCACCATTTGAGGGGTTAGCGCTACGGGACAAAGATCTTCCAAAGGGGTAGGAAGTCCCAGGAGCCTCCCTACGAATACGGAGTCCTGATCGACCGGCCTCCCCTCCATCTGGATAGCCGAGAAGCTCAGAGGCTTCATGTATCCTATGGAGAACCCATCCTTCTTAAACCTAAGCCCAAGCCCTATGCAGATGCTCGTCTTGCCGGAGAAGGCGTCTATCGATGTCACATATATCGCTATGGCCATCCTCTTACCTCCCTTCTTATGATCTCAATACGATCCTGGAATCCACAGCCACGGCCCCTTTCCCCTTCTCCCCTACGAGGAGCGGGTTTATGTCCAGCTCGACTATATCCGGGAAGTCCAATGAGAGCTGGGAGACTCGGAGTATAGCATCTACTATGGCCTCTATATCCGCCGGAGGTTCTCCCCTTATCCCTGCGAGGAGCGGATAAGACCTTATCTCCCTCACCATCTCCTCGGCCTCTTCCCTCGAAACCGGGGCTATCCTGAAGGATACATCCTTCATGGCCTCTACATAAACCCCTCCGAGCCCGAACATGATCATTGGACCGAACTGCGGATCGCTGCTCATCCCTATTATCGCCTCCCTCCTCCCCCTTACCATCTCCTGTATCTGAACACCCAATATCCTCGCCTCCGGCATATACTTCGTCGCCCGATACATCATGAGGTCGAAGGCATCCCTGACGTCAGCAGGGCTCTGGAGGTTGAGCTTTACCCCACCTACATCCGTTTTATGTAATATATCGGGCGAGACTATCTTCATCACTACGGGAAACCCTATCTCCTCCGCTTGTGCCACGGCCTCGTCCGCAGTAGATGCTACCTTGGACCTCGGGACCGCTATCCCATAAGCTCTCAATATCTCCCTGGTTTCCACATCCCCGAGGATTATCCTTCCCTCGGAACGTGCTGAGTCTATTATAGATCTCGCCTTCCCCTCATCCACCGGGAACCTCTCAGGGGATGGGAGTGGCTTCTCGAGCCATCTCCTATATTCGACCATGGCCTTCATGGATGAGATGGCTTTCTCGGGGAAAGGGTAGTTCGGTATCCCGTTTTCCAGCAGTATCCTTATCCCATCCCTTATCTTCCACTCGCCCATGAAACACGCGGCCACGGTCTTGTCGAACTTCCTCGATATCTCCACCACCGCCTTTGCCGTCTCCGGGATCTGGGTGACGACCTGGGGTGTGAGTATGGCCAACACGCCGTCGACGTTCTCATCCATTAGAACAGCATCGAGGGCCGCGCCGTATCTATCCGCAAGCGCATCCCCGAGGACATCTACCGGATTATATATGTTCGCCGCCGGGGGTAGGATGGAGCGGAGGAAGCTTATCGTCCCTGGTGAGAGGGTGGCGAGCCTAAGTCCGAAGTTCTCTATTGCATCCGCCGCTATGACCCCGGGTCCACCAGCGTTGGTCACTATCGCTATCCTGTTCCCCGCTATCAATGGTTGGGAGGCGAAGAGGAAGGATATATCGAACATCTCCTCTATCGACGATGCCTTGAGGACGCCGCATTGGCGGAATGCGGCTTCATAAGCCATGGCGCTTCCGGCAAGGGATCCGGTGTGGGAGGATGCGGCCCTCGATCCGGAGGATGTAATGCCGGCCTTCACCACGATTACCGGCTTCTTCTTCGTGACCTTCAAGGCGGCTTCCATGAACGCCCTTCCATCCGATATCCCTTCCGAATAGATTATTATGACCTTCGTGTTCGGGTCCTCCGCGCATGCCTCCATGAGCTCTGTCTCCCCGACATCCGCCTTGTTCCCGATGCTTATAAACTTCGAAAACCCTATCCCCTCCGCAAGGGCCCAGTCGAGGATGGCCGTTCCGAGGGCTCCGGACTGGGATATGAACGCTATCCATCCCTTATTTGGCATGGCTGCCGCGAAGGAGGCGTTCAGAGGGCAATGGGTATCTATTATGCCGAGGCAGTTCGGGCCTATGAGCCTCATCCCATAACCTTTAACCACCCTAACCAAATCCCTCTCCCTCTTCACCCCTTCGGCTCCCGATTCCTTGAACCCGGCGCTTATCACCACTACCCCCTTTACCCCTTTCCTCCCACAGTCGTCGACGACGGGGATGACATGCTCGGCGGGGACGACCACAACCGCGAGATCCACATCGTCCGAGATATCCGTAACCTTTGGATAGCATTTTTTCCCGAGGATCTCATCCGCCTTCGGGTTTATGGGATAAACATCGCCCTTATATCCGCTTTTTAAGATGTTATCGAGTATCTTATACCCGAGTTTTGCCTCATCCCTCGAGGCCCCTATCACGGCAACGGACCTCGGCCTGAAGAATTCCTCCATAACCTCACCCCCCCTCTTTCCATCCAGCGCTTTTTAATACCTCGGTGGTGTAATCAAGGGATCGCCATACATCCTTTCAGGAAGAGATCCGAGATAATATGGGATTTTGAAGAAAGGTCTTCTTTCTGGCATTCTATAATCCATTGGAGGACGAAGACGTTCACGATCCCCATGAGCGAAAGGGCCGCATCTCTCGGGTTTACATCTGCCCTTATATGCCCTGCCTTTATCCCTTCTTCCAGGCAGGACGCTATCATCTCCACATGCTCTAAATCCCTTCTCAGGATTTCCTCCCCTACCCTTGTCTCGGCTCCCGCACCTATTCGGGCCCTCTCGAGCGCTATTATCCTGAAGAACTCCTTATTCTCCTGGTAGAATGAGAGCTTTGTCCTTATAAGCCTTTCGATCTTCTCGATAGGGCTCCCTGGATCTTCGGAACATCTCCTCATTAAGCTGGACAGGTATCCGAGCCCTTCGGATATAAGGGAGAAGAAGAGCTCTTCCTTGTTTCGGAAGTAAAGGTATATGGTCGGCTTGGATATGCCCGCCAAGGATGCTATGTCCTCAACCCTTGTCTCCGAATATCCTTTTTCCGAGAAGGCCTTTCTTGCCGCCTCAAGTATCTCGAGGCGGCGTATGGATTTGCTTTTTCGCGTCAGATTCCTCCCTCCCCATCGGCTTTCTCGTAATCCCATTTTACATCATCGTAATTGCTTCTGTCAATAGCGGGCCGCTGAAGCGATGACTGCGTTGCCCATAAAGGGAATTCGGAATGGGAAAATCGTAGGGGCAACCCCCTGTGGTTGCCCAAAACAGGGCAGGCACGGGGGCCTGCCCCTACGATCCTCCTTTGCTTGACAGAACCCCTCGATCATGGTATATTATAACCAAGGAGGGGGTGTAAAGGAAGGTTGGTTTGGTGGAAGAAGCCGAAATATACGGTGGTCGGGAAGGAGACGGAGGAGGGAAAGAGGGTAGAGATACCGGATGGCCTGATGACGAGATGTCCGGGTTGCAACGAGATAGTCTACAAGAGGGCTGTGGAGGAGAACCTGTGGGTTTGCCCGCTCTGTCGTTATCATTTCAGGATCGGGGCATGGGATAGGATAAGGATAACGGTGGATGAGGGGAGTTTCATAGAAAGGGATGAGGATCTTCTTCCCATGGATCCCCTTGGCTTCCCCGGATATAGGGAAAGGCTTGAAAGGGATTGGAAGAACACGGGGCTTAAAGATGCGGCCGTCGTAGGGGAAGCCACGATAGGCGGTTATCCGGTCGAGTTCGGGGTTACCGATTTCAGGTTCCTCGCAGGATCCATGGGATCTGTCGTTGGGGAGAAGGTAACGAGGGCGGCGGAGAGGGCTTTTTCAAGAAGGGTTCCCCTCGTCCTCGTCCTTGGATCCGGAGGTGGCGCGAGGATGTATGAGGGGATATTGTCCCTAATGCAGATGGCGAAGACGAGCGCCGCGATCGGCAGGCTTGATAAGGCCGGTATACCTTATATAGCCATCCTGACGGATGCAAACATGGCCGGGGTTCAGGCAAGCTTCGGATCCCTCGCCGATGTGACAATAGCCGAACCAAAGGCGATGATAGGGTTCACAGGGCCGAGGGTTATAGAACAGACCTTGAAGGTGATAGTGTCAAAGGATCTAAACACGGCGGAGTTCCAAATGAGAAGCGGGATGATAGATATGATCGTGGATAGAAGGGAGATGAGGGATACGCTTATAAGGATCCTGAGGTTCTTCTCGTTAGGATAGGGGAGGGCTGGACCATGGCCGAGGTAAGCCTTAGGAAGGTTACGAAGGTTTTCGGAGGAGGCATTGTGGCCGTTAAGGATTTCACCCTCGACGTTGCCGATAGGGAGTTCGTCGTCTTGGTCGGACCTTCCGGATGCGGAAAGACCACAACCCTTAGGATGATAGCGGGATTGGAGGAGGTGACGAGCGGGGAGATCTATATAGATGGAAAGCTCGTGAACGATCTCCCCCCGAAGGACAGGGATATAGCCATGGTCTTCCAGAACTACGCCCTTTACCCGCATATGACGGTCTACGACAACATAGCCTTCGGATTGAAGCTGAGGAAGTATCCGAAGCAGGAGATAGAGAAACGGGTCAGGGAGGCGGCGGAGATCCTCGGCATATCCCACCTTCTTGACAGGAAGCCGAGGGCCCTCTCCGGAGGGGAAAGGCAGAGGGTTGCGGTTGGAAGGGCGATAGTTAGGAATCCGAAAGCCTTCCTCTTCGACGAACCCCTTTCAAACCTCGATGCCAAACAGAGGGTGGAGATGAGGGCGGAGATAAGCAAACTACATCAGAGGCTTGGGGCAACGGTTATATACGTCACCCATGATCAGGTAGAGGCGATGAGCATGGGGGACAGGATAGTGGTGATGGACAAGGGGGTGATACAGCAGGTCGCTGATCCGATAACCCTTTACTCCAAGCCGGCAAATAGGTTCGTGGCAGGTTTCATAGGGAGCCCTCCTATGAACTTCTTCGATGGGATAATAGCCAAAGGCGAAAGCGGCTACTTCTTCGTGGAGAAGGAGAAGAGGTTCAGCCTCTTGATCCCCTGGGATCAGGTCCCGGCCATCTCGAAATACGAAGGGAAGGAGATAACGTTCGGGATAAGGCCGGAGAACATATCCCTGAAGGAAATCCCTTGGGCGGGGAAGATGAAGGCGGAGGGGATAATAGAGGTTCTGGAGCCAATGGGGGCCGAGGCCTTTATATACGTGAACATCAAAGGGATTTCTCTAATAGTCAGGGAAGAGGAATACGAGGGCTTGCTCGTAGGCCAGAAGGTCGATCTATTCTTCGAGATGACGAAAGCCCATTTCTTCGATAAAAAAAGCGAGCTCAGGGTGAACTGAGGGATGGGAAATGCATTCGAAGTGATGGAGAGATGGGAGGAAAGGCTGTGCTTGATCTTGCTCGCATCGATCCCAATCCTATACGGATTGGTCGGGGCTATCTCGAGGCTTCAGATCTCGCTCCTCCTGGTTTTCATATTATGGCTCATCACCTTTACCTCCAGAAGGCCGCTGCTCCCCATCCATCGCCATGAGATCCCCATAATCCTCATGCTCATCTGGGCGGCTTTGTCGTCCATGTGGACGGTGAACATCTCGAGCACGGCAGGATATATCGGGAATCTGCTCGTGGGATTGGGGATATACCTGGCTTTCAGAAGCGGGGGGATAAAGGCCGAAAAGGCTGTGTATCTCCTCATCGGGGTAGCCGCCCTCGTTGCCATATACGGGATATATCAGAGGCTTTGGATATTCGGGAGGATAATGGATCTCCTCAAAGGAGGGGCCTTCCCCATCCTCCCAGAAAGGGAGGCCATGATAGAGAGGGTTGGATCTGGAAGGGTCTTTTCGACCTTCATGCTTCCAGGGCTCTTAGGGGGGTATATGGCGAGCTCGATAGCCCTTGGACTTGGGCTCGTAGCGGACTTGATTTCCTCCGGCCGCAAAGGGAAGCCCCTTCTTTTGGCAGTCGCATCCCTGGCCCTCATGTTCCTCTGCCTTTCCCTGACCATGTCCTTCGGTGGATGGCTTTCGCTTATCATTTCCATCTCCTCGTTCTTCATAGTGGTTGGGGGGAAGTGGAAGAGGTTAGCCATATATTCCTTCCTCTGTGCCCTCGTCCTCCTCATCGTCCTCTTGCTTGTCAGGGGTGGCGAGGTAATGGAACGAGGGAGGTCTCCATGGGGTCAGAGGGTTATGAACTGGAAGGCGGCTTTGAGGATATTCGCGGATCGTCCCGTCCTCGGAACCGGGGCGGGGACCTTCGGCGATATCTACGTCAGATACAAGGATCCTCAGGCGAACGAGGTCCGTGATGCGCACAATACTTTTCTCCAGATGGCCTCCGAGCTCGGGGCTCCAGGAGCCATTTTTTTCTCGGCCTTCGTGGTGATGTCCCTTCTATATGCGGTGAGGAATTGTCTTTCATCCCCGCTTCGAGCGGGGCTTCTCTGCTGCTTCATAGCCCTTCTCTCCCATAACTTCGTGGATCTGGACTGGTTCGTTCCCGAACCCCAATGGCTTCTATGGGCGGTCCTCGGGTTGATAGCCGGCATGGATATCCAAGCCGGTCCCGGTATCTCCTCGCTCCCAGATCTTGCGAAGAGGGTTGGGATCATCTCCGTGGTGGCATTCCTCTCGCTGATCCCGATTATAAGGTTCGGGATGGCGAGCGTCCACTTCGAGGCCGGGGAGGAAGCCATATGGGCGGGGGATTTGGAGAAGGCGCATGAGGAGTTCTCCAAGGCCGCATCCCTGAATCCATTAAATGGGAGGTATCATGCCGCAAGCGCCTATTCTCTCTTCCTCATGATAAAGGCCGGGAAAGCGCCGAAGGAGTATATCTCAAAGGTTGTGGATGGATACGAAAGGGCGGCGAGGTCGAGTCCGACCTCCGCCAGCTTCAGGGCCTTCCTGGCGGAGCTATATCTTGCCCTTGGGAATTTGGAGAAGGCGAGGGAGAACGCCGAGCTCGCTTTTAAGAACTACCCTTCAAAACGAAGGTATAAGGAGCTCCTGGACAGGGTAAAGGGGTGGGGGAGGTGAAGAGGATACTCCTAATCGTAACGAAGCTGGAGCTTGGGGGTGCTCAGCAGATAGTCCTCTCCACGGCGAAGGCGCTTGTAAAAAAGGGGTTCGAGGTGGAGATAGCGACAACCCCTGGAATCCTCATGGATGAGGCCCTTTCCATCGCCGGTTGCCGTATCAGGATCATCCCGCACATGGAGAGGACCCCGTCGCCCTTGAAAGACCTCATGGCGTTTCTCGAACTCCTTTCACTCATGAGGATAAGGCGCTATCACCTGGTCCACACCCATGGGAGCAAGGCGGGGATACTTGGGAGGCTTGCGGCATGGGTTTACAGGGTCCCCGTCGTAATCCATACATATCATGGATTCAGTTTCCATGGATACCAGCCATGGTATGAGAGATGGCTCTATGTTGCTTTGGAAAGGATAGCGGCCAAGGTTTCGACGAGGCTCATCGCCGTCTCCGAGGCAACCATGAGGAAGGGGATAGCATATGGGATAGGGGATCCATCCAAATACATCGTCATACGAGGGGGGACGAGGATCTCGGATTTCATAACGGCATATCTTTCCGTGGATCGGAGGAGGAAGAGGATGGAGCTTGGGCTTTCCCCGGATCGTCCGGTTGTATGTATGGTTGCATGCTTTAAGCCTCAGAAATCACCCCTCGACTTCCTTGAAATGGCACATATCGTCTCCTCGGAGGTGCCCGAGGCCCAATTCCTCATGGTAGGGGATGGGGTCCTTCGTCCGGCCATCGAGAGGAGGGCGAGGGAGCTTGGGTTGGAGGGCAGGCTTTTCCTTGCCGGATGGAGATGGGATGTGCCGGAGATAATGGCGTCGATAGATGTATTGGTCCTGACATCCCTATGGGAAGGGCTTCCTTTGGTCATACCTCAAGCGATGGCTTGTGGGAAGCCCGTGGTGGCGACGAGGGTGGATGGCTCGGAAGAGGCGGTGGTAGATGGCGAGACCGGGTTCCTCGTCCGGCCGAGGGACGTTGAGGGGGCTGCCAGGGCTGTGATCAGGCTTCTCCGGGATCCGGAGCTTGCGAGGAGGATGGGGGAAAAGGGCTTTTCCCTCGCCCCTTCCTTCGATGAGGAGCAGATGATAGCCAAGGAGATAAGGCTTTACGAGGAGTTGTTAGGGGAGGAGGCGATCTGATGCTTGCGGCGGTTCTCGAAAGCGTTGGCAAGATCTCCTTAAAAAAGGTCGAGAAGCCAAAGCCTCGACCCGGCGAGGCGGTGGTGGCGGTTATGGCATGTGGGATATGTCAAACCGATTTCTCGGCCTATACCGGTAGGAGAGAGGCTAAGGTCCCTATAACACTTGGGCATGAGATATCGGGCATCATAGATGGGCTGGGGGAAGGGGTCGATGGGTTCATGCCTCAGGACGAGGTTGTGGTCAATCCCAACATATCATGTGGCAGGTGCAGGTGGTGCAGGATCGGGCTCGAAAACCATTGCCCATACGGGGCGGTTATAGGAGGGGAGGGCCATGAGGAGGTATGGGATGGGGGGTTCGCCGAATACGTAAGGGTTCCGGCGAGATCGCTTCTTAAGAAACCGGAAGGGATCTCCTTCGAAAGCGCTGCCCTTACCGAACCCCTTGCCGGGTCGTATAAAGGGCTTATAAAGTTCGGGAGGCTTACCATAGGGGAGGACGTAGTGATAGTGGGGTGTGGGAGCATGGGGCTCCTCCTTCTGCTCCTTGCCAAGGCCGCCGGCGCTGGCCGGATAATAGGGATAGATCCGGTGAAGGCGAGGAGGGAGAAGGCGATGGAGCTCGGGGCGACGGCCGTTATAGACCCGGAATCCGAGGATCCACAAAGGGCCTTGAAGGAGATGTTCCCGGATGGGCCGGACATCGTCATGGAGGCGGCCGGGACATTAGAGGCCGCATCCCTCGCCATGAGGATCGCCGGGAGGAGGACGAGGGTGAGCATGTTCGGGGTTATAATACCGGGCGAGATATCCATCTCCCCTAAGGATATCCATTTCTCCGAGATCGAGGTAAACTCGTCCTTCAGCGTAACATCCGAGGTTATGCAGAGGGCTTTGGACATAATGGAGAAGGGGGTTGTCGATACATCTAAGATCATAACCCATATCTTCCCCCTAAAGGATATCTCGCTTGCGTTTCAGTCCATGATGATGCCCGAAAGGGTTAAGATCATGATAAAACCATGGGATTAGAGGAAAGGGGGTAAAAATATTTGAGGGTATCTCGTCTCTTCTTCCCAACTTTAAGGGAAATCCCAGCAGATGCTGAGCTCATAAGCCACAAGCTCCTTCTAAGAGGCGGTTTCATGAGGAAGGTTGCGGCAGGGGTCTATTCCTTCCTGCCCCTTGGTTGGAGGGTTATTAAGAAGATAGAGGGGATAGTTAGGGAGGAGATGGATGCGGCTGGGGGACAGGAGCTGCTCCTCCCGGCCATCCATCCGAAGGTCCTATGGGAGCAGACGGGTAGATGGGATCTTTTCGGTCCCGTGATGTTCAGGATCATCGATAACAGGCAGACGAGCGACTACGTCCTCGGACCAACGCATGAGGCGGTCATAACGGACCTCGTGAGGAACGAAGTCAAGTCCTATAGGGATCTCCCCCTTCTCCTCTATCAGATACAGACGAAGTTCAGGGACGAGATAAGGGCAAGGGGAGGGCTGATAAGGTGCAGGGAGTTCATAATGAAAGATCTGTACTCCTTCGATAGGGATGAATCCGGCCTCGATCTATCATACGGGAAGATAAAGGATGCGTATTGCAGGATATTCGATAGGATAGGGATTCCCTATAAGATGGTCGAGGCTCCGGGGGGCGCTATAGGGGGGAGCGATACCATCGAGTTCATGGTTCCTTCCCCATCTGGGGAGGATAGGATATTGGTATGCGATTCCTGCGGCTATGCCGCCAATCTGGAGGTGGCATCGATAGGGGAACGCGCTCCGGAAAGCCTCGGGGAGGAATCCCCCCTCAGAAAGGTTCCAACCCCGGCCATGAAGACGGTCGAAGAGGTATCGAGGTTCCTCGGGGTTAAGCCATCAGATATCGTCAAAACCCTTATTTACATCGCCGATGGGGAGCCGGTGGCGGTCCTGATAAGGGGCGATAGGGAGCTGAACGAATGGAAGCTCTCGAAGCTCCTCGGCGTATCCAATGTCTCAATGGCCGATGGGCCTACGGTGGAGAGGATAACGGGATGCCCGGTTGGGTTCGCCGGACCTGTCGGGCTTAAAGGGATAAGGATCGTATCGGATAAGGAGGTATCCCTTATGAGGGGTTTTGTGACCGGGGCCAACGAGGCGGATGCGCACCTTTTGGGGGTTTGCCCCGGGAGGGATTTCGAGATAGACCTTGTAGGGGAGATAAGGAATGCGGCGGACGGGGATCCGTGTCCGAGGTGCGATGAGGGCAGATATCGCCTGGAGAACGCCATAGAGATAGCCCATATATTCAAGCTCGGCACCGTATACAGCGAGAAGATGAAGGCGACTTTCATGGATGAGGATGGGTCCGAGAAATACATCTTGATGGGGTGTTACGGGCTTGGCGTAAGCAGGCTCATGGCGGCCGTCGTCGAGGTAAGCCATGACGAGAACGGCATAATATGGCCTCTATCGATAAGCCCATATCAGATCATCGTAACATCGGTAAACCCATCGGACGAGCTTCAAAAGGATATGGCGGAGGAGATATATGAGATCCTATTATCGGAAGGGGCCGAAGTCCTTTACGATGATAGGGACTTAAGACCTGGGGTGAAGTTCAAGGACGCCGACCTCATAGGGATACCGATACAGGTGGTTGTCGGGGTGAAGGCGAGGGAGGGGAAGGTCGAGGTGAGGTTGAGGAAGGACAAAGGGCGTTCCAAGGATGTCGGGAGGGACGAGATCTTAGGCGTTGTGAGGGATTTCATGGCGGAGCTTGGAGGAATAGACGGCCTTGGGAGGGTTATCTGAGCTCCCGGGGATATTAGAGGCAGGGAAGGGCTTATGAAGGTCAGGAAGCATGTTTGGATAGAGGGATACGTCCAGGGGGTTGGGTTCAGGCTTTCCACCGCATGGAAGGCGAGGTCCTTAGGCGTAACTGGGTGGGTGAGGAACCTTTACGACGGGAGGGTCGAGGCGGTTTTCGAGGGGGAGGAGGAGGCCGTCTCGGCCATCGTGGAATGGTGTCATGAAGGGCCTCCGGGTGCCCTTGTCAGGAAGGTGGAGGTGAAGGATGAGGAATACAGAGGGGAGTTCTCGGGCTTTTTCGTTAGAGGTTCGGGCTGAGGACGAGGAGGTAATTAGAAGGAAGATCTCCGCCATCCTGTCCGAGATAGAGGATTCCATTTCCAAGGTCGATCCTTCCAGTACTGTAGCCTTCATCTACATGATCTTCGGGGCGAGAAGGATTTTCGTTACGGGACAGGGAAGGTCTGGGCTTATAGGAAAGGCCTTCGCTATGAGGCTCATGCATCTTGGCTTTGAGAGCTATACAATAGGGGATCCGATAACACCGGCGGTAAGGGAAGGGGATCTGTTGGTGGCGTGTTCCGGATCCGGGGAAACTTATTCGACATGCCATCAGGCGAGGGCTGCGAGGGATGCTGGGGCGAGGGTTGTGGCCATAACATCGTATCCGAACTCCTCCTTATCAGCCCTTTCGGACCACGTCATCTTCCTCGCGGGGGATGAGATAGAGGAGTCCGCCCAGATAGGGAAGTCCGTATTCGAACAGGCGTTGCTTATATACTTCGATGCCATATGCGCGGTTATAAAGGACAAGCTCGGGCTTACCGATCCACAGATACTTTCTCGGCACGCAAATCTCGAATGAGCTCCTTTATCCTCCTCCTGGAGATCCAGACGCTGCACCTGACGAGCTCCCCGAACCTCTTCCTCTTAAGGCTTGAGGGGTTGAATGCCCAGACTAAAGCCCACCAATAGCAGTTGCTCAGGAGCCCCTTAAAATAGCGGATCCCCCTTAGGAACCCAACGCCTAACGGTTGGGATTCCTGGATGACTTCGAAGCCGAGCCTCTTCAGAAGTCCATCCCCGGCTTTTTGGAGCATGAGGGTCGTTTCCCCGGTAAGGGCCTTTACATCCCTGAACTTCGGATTCCCGGCCATGAAGGAGTCGAGCTCGAAGAGGGTAAAGAGGAGGTTTTTGTAAGCCTTTATCCCCCATTCCATGTCCGGGCCATCCTGGGGGATAGGGGGCATGTGCTCGTTCCAATAATGGAGCTCGACCACCGGATCCCCCTTCCTTACATCCGTCCCATCGGGGAGGATCAAATCCTTCTTGCTCTTTTTCAATGAGATCCTGAACAGGCAACGGCTGTCCTTCGAGAACTCCTCCACCCTGTAAACCCATCTGAGGAATGCGTCGAAAAAAAACATAACCTTTCTCAAAATCCACCCCATCATATCATCCCCCTCTAAAAAATAATACTAAATCCCCATGGGGATGTCAAGGTTAAAATTCATTAACCTCAGTATACTTTGGTTTTACCTTGGAGGGGGATGATCCCTATCCTGGGGCGAAGTCGTATATCGGCCTCTGCATTATTACGCTAAGGACGCTCCAGAAAGCCCCAACGGAATATTCGCCGAGTATAATGCCGAACATGAAGGGTATGGCCTTCCTGTATGCGTTTATACCAGCATATCTTAGTATTATCCACTTTATAGCCCAGCTTATGACGAGGCAGAACCAGAAATATTCCACCCCGAAGTTCATGGAGAGGGCATAACCGGCGGGATGGAAAGGCCACCAGAGGAACCTCGTCCTCATGAATGCGAGAAACCAGGCAAATAGCCCCCCAACTACCATCGCACCAACCGCATATGGATCGCTCTTCCAAGACCCAGGATCGTTGAGCCAGGAGTAAAGGAGGTTGAACTGACCCCATGTATGGCCCTGTATCCCTCCAGAGCTCAATCTGTATGAGAGGTGACATGCTGCCCAGAAGGAGGAAATGGACCCGACAAACACGGCTATTATGGCGACAAGCCCGAGCTTCCTCGGATCCATCCCGGTCCTCTCCGCCATCTTCATCGCCTCGAGCTGGTGGGGCATGGGATGCTGCCTATACCCCCTGCCGCTGAAGAACCAGTAGTATGGGAAAACGGCGACGGTCCTCTTCCCAAGCCTCTGAACCCCGAAGATGTTTATGAGGAGTTGGGGTGAGTTCATCATCCCGGCCATCTCATGGGCTGGGGGGCCGAGCTCAGCCCTAACCCTCGTTATGGCTATCGAGAGGGCATAGAATGCTCCGAAATATATCGGGATGGACCACCAAACCATCCCCGCCTTCCAGGAAAACAAGGATATGAAGAGCAGGCCGCCGACTACGCAGGCCGCTGCGGTCCTATATCTCATGGGCTCGTAGGTGTCGTCGAGATCCGTCTTCATCCCAAGTATCCTCTTCACAGCCTCCTTTAAATGAGATCTGGTCATGTATATCGCGAATATGGCGAGGAAGATCCATGCGCCCCAGGATTGCTCCGAAAGGTATGGCATCCTCGGGAGGTTCTGGAATCCGATGGCGGCGGTGAAGACCTGCTGCATCTTCCTGAAGACGTAGAAGAACCATATGGAGAAAGAGAGGTCGAGGGGGAGGAAGAAGCCCATCGCTATGAGGAACGGATAAAGGGGGACGGGAACCCAACCTATGGCGTTCCATGGGGGTGTGGTGAAGAAGGTCCCCCAGTTCCTCTGGTCATGCCTGAGCTTTATCAGAGGGATGGCGGGATAAAGGCCGTGAAGCCCGTTCATAAGATCTATGGCGGCGAATATGGCGAATCCTATCCATAGCATCCTGTTCCTGAAGAAATCGCTCGTCCCTCCTCTCTCGGTTATGGCAAGGGGTAGGGTTATTATGGGGTATGTGAGCTTCTCCTTCTCCGTCCACTGCTTCCTCACGAGGACGTTTATCCCGACCATCACCATTATAAGGGCGAGGGTGAAAAGGGAAAACCACATCGTCGGGCCAAACCATGCCCTTATCCTATCCCACCGGTAGAACGTATCGAACCCCTCGTAAAACCCCCTTATGACCGTGAGCTTCGATATGGTAAGCCATTTTGGGACGTATGGCTGCATGATCCTCTCCCATTCGTTATCGGGGGTCGCGTAATAGAAAGGGAATCCTATAGCGGCAACGAGGAGCTGATACATATCGTGTCCTGCAAGGGAGGATGCCATGCAAAGCATGACGTATATCGTTATCAGCTCCCCTTGGGTAAGGGCTTGGCTTGGAGCGAACCTCTTGAAGAACAGGTTTATAAGGACTAAGAGGAGGATGTTAAAGGTGACGTTCCAGTAAAGGGATATGCAGGTCGGGTGGCCGCTATGCCAAACCCCTTCTACCTGCATGATCCAGTAGCAGTTCAATGGGATGAGGAGAAGGCCGATTATGATGGCCCTCGATGTTACCCTCGACTCCTTCGTTATCTCTACCGCCTTCTCCTCGACCCCTACCTCCGGGAACAGCCCCTTCCTCTGGGGATTCCTTTCCTTCTCCCTCATGTCCCTTCCTCCCACGCCGAAAGGTATGCCCTCTGCTCCTCCGTAAGCTCGTCTATCTCTATCCCCATGGCCTTGAGCTTAAGGAGCGCGACCTCTTCGTCTATCTCCCTCGGGACGCTATATACCTTCTTCTCGAGCTTCCCCTCGTTTTTCACGATGTATTCCACGGAGAGGGCCTGGTTTGCGAAGCTCATGTCCATGACCGCCGCAGGATGTCCTTCGGCGGCGGATAGGTTCACAAGCCTTCCTTCAGCCAGGAGGTATATCCTCCTCCCATCCTCGAGCACGAACTCCTCCACGAACCCCCTTATCCTCCTACACGATCTGCTCATCTTCCTAAGGGATGGGATATCTATCTCGACGTTGAAATGGCCGGCGTTGGCGAGTATGGCACCATCCCTCATAACGGCTATGTGTTTCTCCGTTATGACGTTCTTATCCCCCGTTGCCGTCACGAAAACCTTCCCTATCCTGGCCGCTTCGAGGAGGGGCATGACGGTGAAACCATCCATTGCCGCTTCCAGAGCCCTTAAAGGATCTACTTCGGTCACTATGACGTTCGCCCCCATCCCCCTTGCCCTCATCGCTATCCCCTTCCCACACCATCCATATCCACACACGACGAACTTCGTCCCCGCAAGGAGCAGGTTTGTGGCGCGGATTATCCCATCTATTGTGCTCTGGCCTGTTCCGTATCTGTTGTCGAACATATGCTTGGAAAGGGCATCGTTCACGGCTATTATGGGATAAAGGAGGACCTTCTCCCTTTCCATGCTCCTAAGCCTTATAACCCCGGTGGTCGTCTCCTCGGTCCCCCCTATGACCGATCCTGCCAGATCCCTCGCGTTGGAATGGAGGGAGGTGACGAGATCTGCGCCGTCGTCCATCGTTATGTGTGGGCCATGGCTCAAGGCCTCCATTATATGCCTGTAATATGTTCGGGTATCCTCCCCCTTTATAGCGAAGACGGGGATCCCAAGGTTCCTGACGATGTGAGCTGCCACGTCGTCCTGGGTGCTTAAGGGGTTAGAGGCGCAAAGCCTGACCTGAGCGCCGCCGGATATCAGGACCTCCATCAGGTTTGCGGTCTCGGAAGTCACATGGAGGCATGCGGATATCCTTATCCCCTCCAAAGGCCTTTCCTTCTCAAACCTCTCCTTTATCATCCTTAAAACCGGCATCTCCCTCGATGCCCATTCGGTTCTCTTCCTTCCATCCTCCGAGAGCGAAGGATCCCTGATATCGTAGTCCATCATATCCCCGCCTCTTTCCTGAGTATCTCTACCTTATCCGTCCTCTCCCATGAGAAATCCGGATCGTTTCTCCCAAAATGTCCGTAGACGGCCGTCTTCTTGTATATAGGCCTTAGGAGGTCTAATTCCTCTATCATGCCCCTCGGGGTAAGGGGGAATATCTTCCTTATAATCCCTTCCAGGAACGTGTCCTCGACCTTCCCGGTCCCGAACGTGTCCACCGAGACGGAGACAGGTTCCGCAACCCCTATGGCGTATGCGAGCTGAACCTCGCATCTATCGGCAAGGCCTGCTGCAACTATGTTCTTCGCTATATACCTCGCCATATAAGATGCGGATCTGTCCACCTTCGTCGGATCCTTCCCTGAGAAGCATCCTCCCCCATGCCTCGCCATGCCCCCATAGGTATCCACCATTATCTTCCTTCCCGTGAGCCCTGTATCCCCCCTCGGACCCCCTATCTCGAACCTCCCCGTAGTGTTCACGTAGAACTTTGTGTTCTCGGTGAGGAGCTCCTCGGGTATGACGTGCTTTATGACCAACTCTATTATATCATCCCTGAGGGTCTTTTGGGATACCTCGGGACCGTGTTGTGCGGCTATTATCACCGCCTCGACGGAAAGTGGCTTGAAGTCCCTATATCTAACCGTTACCTGTGACTTCCCATCCGGGCGCAGGTAGGGGAGGATCCCCTTCTTCCTGACCTCGGCCAGCCTCATGACGAGCTTATGGGCGAGCATTATCGGCATGGGCATGAGCTCCGGCGTCTCATTCGTCGCATACCCGAACATCATCCCCTGGTCCCCCGCCCCTCCTATATCCACGCCCTGTGCTATATCCGGGGATTGCTCCTGTATTGCCGTGATTACGGCGCAGCTCTCGCTGTCGAACCCGAATGCGGCGTTCGTATATCCTATATTCCTTATGACGTTCCTCACCACCTCCGGCACATCCACATATCCCGTGGTGGTTATCTCGCCGGCAACGAAGGCGAGCCCTGTTGTGACGAGCGTTTCGCACGCCACCCTTCCCCTCTTGTCCTGCTCCAGGACGGAGTCGAGGACCGAATCGGAGATCTGGTCCGCTATCTTATCGGGATGTCCTTCCGTCACCGACTCGGATGTGAATATGAAATCCCCTCCCCTCATCTTTCTATAACCTCCTTTCCATAATAGGTCGCGGGAATCCTCTCCGCAAGTTCCTTTTTAAGGAGATCTATGGTCTTAACGGGTGTTGGATCCACTCGCCTCAACACGGCGAGATAAAAGCTCGTGAAGTCCCCGATATAGATAGCATGGAGCATCCTGGAGAGCCTCCCTTCGCCTTCCGTCCTCACCTCGTCTATCCCTCCAGACTTTTCCCTTATGAGGGATAAGGTCACGTCCATCCTCGCCGAGATCCTTTCCCCGTCCTCCTCGTCCCTTATGAGCACCACGTGGATGAGCTTTCCGAAGCTCCCTATCTCCTCCCATCCCACTATCTCGTTATGGTTCATCTCGGGGAAGACGTGATGCATCGCTATCATCTTCCCGTTCTCGTTTATCTGTGTCCTCCACCTTATTGCAACCGCCTCCATCCTTTGCGATGCATAGATAAGCGGTATTTTCCCGAACATCCTGTTAGCGAGCTGCTTCGATATATTGGCTTCGTAAGGGGATTCCGGACCTATCCTCCTCGAAAGCCCTTCCAGATGGGATATGGCCGAGAGGATATCCTCCCGGGATATGGCCGATCCGATCCCGACCTTCGAGAGGATGAGGATCGTAGGGAGTAAGAGGTAGCCGATCGAGCACCTTGGGGGTCTTCCTCCGGGTATCCTTATAGAAGGGAATCCCATCTCCTTTGCGAGCCTCTCGAGCTTTCCCCCGCTCGATATGGCCAGCAGCTTGGCTTTCCTTTCCATGGCCTGGATCGCCGACGATATCGTCTCCTCCGTGTTTCCCGAATAGCTGACGGCTATGAACAGGGTATCCTTACCGACGAAGGAAGGGACATGGTAATCCCTGTTCACGAATATAGGGATCTCGGAATTATCCAGGAAGAGGGATCTGACCACATCCCCTCCTATTGCCGAGCCACCCATCCCAGCTACGACGACGTTCGATATCCTTCCTATATCTTCCGAGAACCTCTTCCATTCATCCGTCTCGCAGAACCTCTCCCCTATCTCCAAACCCTCCATGCACTGTTTTGGGAAGCTTGAAAGAAGCCCGCACATATCGGATACATCCACCGACCTTATGTTATCCGTGGAATCCAAAAACTCTATCAAACCGTTTTTCCCCCCTTTATCAATCCTCGGGTATTTGGCAGATGAACTTTCCTGAGATCCTTTCCGCAATGAGTTCCCTTATCTCCTCCCCGCTCTCCATGGATAACGCCTTTCTCGCCATTTCCCTGAGCTCCTCATAGGATGTCGATCTTATCATCTCTTTAATGGCTGGGATGGAGGAGGTGCTCATGCTAAGCTCATCTACCCCGAGTCCGACGAGGAGGGCGGCCGAAAACGGGTCTCCGGCCATCTCCCCGCAGACAGATACGGGGATCCCCGCGGTCCTGGCCGCCTCCACGGTCTCCCTTATGAGCAGGAGGACGGATGGGTGGAAGGGATCGTATAGATATGAGACCCTCTCGTTGACCCTATCCACGGCGAGGCAATATTGGATGAGGTCGTTCGTCCCTATGCTTAAGAAGTCCGCCTCTTTCGCAAGTATCCTCGCCGTAAGGGCTGCCGAGGGAACCTCTATCATCGCCCCTATCTTTAAGCGGTCGTCGAAGGGGATCCCCTTCCTCGAAAGGTCCTCCATTATAAAGCCTATCCTCCTCTTGGCATCCCTCAGCTCCTTGACATCGGATATCATCGGGAACATTATCCTTATCTTTCCGAAGGCGCTCGCTTTAAGGATGGCCCTTATCTGGGTATCGAATATATCGCATCTTTGGAGGCAAAGCCTTATCCCCCTTAATCCCATGAACGGATTCAGCTCCTCCGGGAGGTCGAGATATGATACGAACTTATCTCCGCCTATGTCGACCGTCCTTATCGTCACCGGATATGGGCTGGCCATCTCCGCAACCCTCTTGTAGACTTCGAACTGTTCCTCCTCGGATGGGAGGGATGCCCTGTCGATGAAGAGGTATTCGGTCCTATAAAGCCCTATCCCATGAGCGCCATATCTGGAGAGCGATTCCATTTCCTGTTCCATCTCTATGTTTGCGGAAAGGATCACCCTATGTCCGTCGATCGTCTCAGCCGGGAGATCCCTGATCCCCTCCAACATCTTCTTCCAGGTGAGGAAGGATAGGTATCGGCTCCTGTATTTTCTTATCAGCTCTTCATCCGGGTTTACGATGACTATCCCATCGGATCCGTCGAGGATCAGGGTATCGCCGTCCTTTACAACCTGCGTTATCCTCTCGAGGCCCACGACGGCCGGGATCTCCAACGCCTTGGCCAGGATCACGGTATGGGATGTCTGGCTCCCTACGTCTGTAGCTATTCCTACCACCTTATCCCTTGGGAGGTGCATCGTTATCGATGGGGCGAGGTCATATGCTACGACTATCGATTCGTTCGGTATAGAGCTCGGGATCTGTTTCGACGGCCTACCGAGGTGGCGGAGTATCCTCCCTCCCACATCCATGAGGTCCGATATCCTCTCCCTGAAATGGCCCTCCTTTGCGTTGGATAGCCTGTCTATGAGCTCGTTCACGACGTTTGCCACGGCATATGTGGCCGAAACCCCTCCATTCCTTATCCTATCCTTAACCCTTTCGAGGAATATCGGATCCTCTATCATCTCGATATGGGCCTCGAATATCGCCGCGGCCTCCCTCCCCATCTCCCTCCCCGCCTTCTCCCTCATCCTCCTCAGCTCCTCCACAGATGATGATATCGCCTTCATAAACCTTTGCAGCTCCTCTTCCGGATCGGATGGCCTTTCATCTAAGATCTCGAGGGAGAGGCTCCTTATGGTGAAGGCCTTCCCTATGGCTATCCCAGGGGATACTCCCAGACCCTTGTATAACATCTAACTTCCCTCCCCGAATCCCTCCAAGATGAGTTTCTCGAGGGCATCTATTGCCTCCTCCTCATCCGGGCCCTCTGCCTTTATAGTTATTATCGATCCCGGACCCACCGCCAGCGATAGGATGCTCAATATGCTCTTTCCGTTTACCTCTTCCCCACCCTTTTCCACGGTTATCTCGGACTTGAACCTTTCTGCTGTCCTGACGAAGAGGGCAGCAGCCCTTGCGTGTATCCCGTATCTGTTCCTCACCTCTACCGATCTTCGGACCACTGTTTTTAAAGCCCCGCCCCTCCTTTTCCCAGCTATTCGTGATCGTCCTCCTCCGGGTAGGTGGAGATGGCCTCCATTATCCTCCTCTGCAGATCCCTTGCCGAGTTCTCCCCGGCCTTCCTGAGCCTTAGGTTCAGCGCTGCCGTCTCTATTATCGCTGGGATGTTCCTCCCAGGGCTGACCGGTATGACACAATATGGGATATCGACCCCGAGTATCGTATACGTGTTGAGCTCCGCCCCTATCCTGTCCGAGTCCTTCATGCTATCCCAGTCCTCGAGGGATATAACGAGTTCTATCGGCTTCCTGTTCCTCACAGATCCTATCCCGAATATGTTCCTAACGTTCACTATCCCTAATCCTCTTACCTCCATGTGGTGTTTTATGAGCTCGGATCCGCTCCCGACGAGGGTTCCGTCCACATCCTTCCTTATATGGACGATGTCGTCCGCCACGAGCCTATGACCCCTCCTTATGAGCTCGAGAGCGCATTCGCTTTTCCCTATCCCGCTCTTACCTATTATGAGCGTTCCGATCCCATGGATGTCCATCAGGACCCCATGGACGGTTGTCCTTGGTGAGAACCTCCTCTCTAAGTACAGGGTGAGCCTTCCTATCAAAGCGGTCGTTCTCAACGAGGACCTTATTATCGGTATCCTCCTCCTCGATCCCTCTTCTAAGAGCTCTATAGGAGGGGATAGGTTCCTCGAGATGATCACGCATGGGATCTGGTAGGAAAGGAGGAGGGATATCACCTTCGCCCTTCCTTTTGGCGTGAGCGAGGAGAGGTATGAGAGCTCGGTCCTCCCAAGGACCTGTATCCTCTCGAATGCGAAATGATCTAAGTATCCGCTTAAGGCGAGCCCAGGTCTATTTATATCGACGACCGTTATCAGCCTTTCGAGCCCTTCGATCCCTGAGAGGAGCTCGAGGGAAAGCTCTTCCCCTTGTTCTGAAAGGAGTTCCTCGACCGATATCGCCCCCCTCATTCCTCCTCCCCCTTTATTATCTCCATGACCTCCTCCGGACTGGTGGCGTTCATAAGGGCCTTCCTGAAGAACTCGTCCCTTAGGAGCCGTGAGATCCTGGCAAGGGCATTGGTATGGTGGCCCGCGGCATCCTCGGGGGATACTATGAGGAAGAATAGGTTAACCGGATTGCCGTCGACCGCCTCGAAATCCACGCCGTTTTTCGACCTTCCGAACGCCGCTACTATCCTCGAGATGGTCCTCGTCCTGGCATGTGGGATGGCAACCCCCTTCCCTATCCCGGTCGTCCCCAACTCCTCCCTCTCCATCAGGGCCCTCTTTACCTCTTCCTTTGACGAATTAGGTATCCTATTAGCCTGGACGAGGAGGTCCACGAGCTCCTCTATGACTTCCTTCTTCGTAGTAGCCTTGAGGTCCAGGCTTATAGAGTTTTTATCCAGAAATTCCGATATCCTAATGGTCACCGAGCTCTCCCCCTTCCCTTTATAGAACGCAAATCGGTGTTAATCTTATTAGCTCGAGATCCTGTGCGTGTCTATGATCTTTTCCTTGTATTTCTTAAGCTGCGATCTCAGGTTGTCGAGGAGCTTATCCACGGCTTCGTAGAGGTTTTCGGAGCTCTCGGAGCCGTAAAAGGTCTTATTCCTTGTCTTTAACATCGCCTCGACAACCGCCAGATGCCTCTCAAGGGATAGAATCACATGGATCTCAGGGATCTCGGTATATCTGCTCAGCCTCCCGAGCTTCTTCTCGATATAAGCCCTTACTTGGTCCGTTACGTCGAGGTTCCTACCCGTTATCCTTATATCCATGCCATCATCCCCCTTTTCTCCTCTTCTCCGAGGATGGGATCCCGAGTTCCTCCCTGTATTTCGCCACGGTCCTCCTCGCTATATCTATCCCCTTCCTCCTCAGTATCTCGGCTATCTCCTTGTCCGTAAGCGCCATCCTCTTATCCTCCTTGGATATCAGATCCTTTATCATCTCCTTTATGCTCCTGGCAGATATCGTGCTTCCTTCCTTCCCTACCCCCTGGTCGAAGAACTGCCTGAGCTCGAATATCCCCCTTGGGGTCTGGACATACTTGTTCGCAACTATCCTGCTCACCGTGGATTGATCCAACCCGAGCTCCTCAGCTACATCCTTAAGCCTCAGAGGTTTTAGGAACATAGGCCCTTTTTCCACGAACTCCTTCTGATGATTTATCACGAAATCCGCAACCCTCTTTAAGTTCATCCTCCTCTGTTCCAAGCCCTTTATGACCCACATCGCCGACCTGAGCTTTTCCCTGAGAAAGGACTTGGCGTTCTCGAAGGAGGGGTCGGAGGCGGACATTATCTTCTTGTAATAAGGGCTTATCCTTATAGGAGGCAGTGGATCTTCGTTCACCTTGATCTCATATCCTTCCTTTCCCTCTTCGACTATTATGTCCGGTATTATCGGCGTAGCCCTTTCGTAATCGTATTCGCTTCCCGGTATCGGGTTCAAGGACCTTATAAGCTCGAGGGCTTCTTCGATATCCGAGCTCTCCACTCCGAGCTCCTCCGCTATCCTATGGATCCCGTCGTTCCCCTCCAAATCTTCCAGATGATCCTTCACTATCCTCCATTCGAGCCCGCCTTCGAGGCCTCCGGCCTTAAGCTGAAGCAGGAGGCATTCCCTGAGATCCCTTGCTCCAACCCCTGGAGGATCGAACTTCTGTATCAAGCCGAGGACCCTTTCCACCTCCTCCGTGCTTTTCCCCGTGGATCTCGCTATCTCCTCCAGGTTTCCCCTGAAATAGCCAGATCTATCTATTTGCTCTATTATCATCTCCCCTATCTCCTTGTCCTCCTCCGAAAGATCGGAGAGGGCGAGTTGCCAGAAGAGGTGCTCGTGTAAGGAAGGGGGTGGGGCAGCTATCGAATCTATCCCCTTGTATCTGTCCTCATCAGGGGATGGGTTCTCGAGATCCGGGAGGAACGGCATATAATCGTCCCACTCCGACCTTTCGTCCTCCTTTTCCTCCTCCATCATGTCGTTTGGGGGCAGATCATCGACCTCTTCGAGGAAGGGATTTTCCTCTATCTCCTGGGATATGAGGTTCGAGAGCTCCAATATCCCAAGCTTCAATATCTTGAGGGCATATATGAGTCCAGGGCCAACGGCCGGCCTAAGGCTTACTTCTGGCGTGAGATCATATCCGCTCCTCATAGCCTGAACCTCGATCCGAGGTAGATCCTCCTCACCTCCTCGTCCTCGGCGAGATCCCTTCCGTTCCCCGAGATGAGGATCCTTCCATCGTATATTATGTAAGCTCTATCGGTTATCTCGAGGGTATCCCTTACGTTATGATCCGTTACCAGTATCCCTACGCCGGCTTCCTTAAGCCTCTCGAGGATCCCTTGTATGTCGGCAACGGTTATGGGATCTATTTCGGAGAACGGCTCGTCCAGGAGGAGGAAGGTCGGGGATATGGCGAGGACCCTCGCTATCTCAACCCTCCTCTGCATTCCCATCGAAAGCGTGCTCGCCTTCCTATCCGAGAGATCTTCAAGCGATAGCTCTTTCAATATCTCCGATATCCTCTTCTCCCTCTCCGATTTCCGGATCCCCATGGATTCAAAAGCCACCTGTATGTTCTCCTTGACCGTTAGGTTCCTGAATATGGAGGGTTCCTGCGGTAGATATCCTATCCCAAGCCTAACCCTCTTATACATCGGCATGTTGGTTATCTCCTTATCCCCGATGTATACCTTTCCACCGTTCGCCCTGATGAGCCCGACTATCATGTTGAAGGTCGTGGTCTTTCCGGCCCCGTTCGGCCCAAGAAGCCCAACTATCTCCCCGCGCCTCACCTCTATGCTTACATCGTCCACAACCCTCCTGCCGCCGTAGGACTTGGTCAGATGCTCCGTTCTGAGGGATGCCATCATTCGGAAGTCCCCCTTCTGTAGAATACCCTCGCCCTCCCCTCTCCCTCCACCGATATCTTCATCTCTTTCCCAAGAAACACCGTTATCTTCTTCCCCTCTATCAGGTTGCTGTCCTCCTCGTCGAACCTCTCGACTATCTTCGGATCGATGGAGAGGACGAGCTTTTGATCCTCATCATAGTAAGATACCTCGCCGGCCGAGGCCCTTACATCCTTATACTCTATCCTTACATCCCTGAAGAAGTTCACCCTCTTCTCCTTGAGGAAGGCCTCTATCCTCTCCGCCCATATCGTTATCTTCTCCCCATCCTTGTCCTTGGCTATGAAGATAGGCCCTCCGGTAAGTATGAGATGGCCTGTGTTATCGTCGTATTCGAAATGGGATGCCTTGAGGACCCTGTCGTTCTCCCCATCTTCTATAAGGATCTCCTCATCCCCCTTTATCTTCCTCGCCTTCTCAAGGGCCTCTATCCTCATCGCCTTGTATACCTTCTTCCCATCGATGACCGTGGCGGGAAGGCCCTTTTCCTTATTCCCCTCTATTGTCACAGATCTCTCGCCATCCGGGAGCCTGATGAGGAAAAGCTTATCGAAATACGAGAACTCATAAACCCCTTTCTCCTTCTTCGCAGCCTGAGGAAATGCATAGGCTGGGGATAAAACCAGAAAGATAATTATCGTTAGAAATCGGATTTTCCTGCTCATCTCCTTATCTCCGATTTCTCAATACTCCCGGAGACATTGGAAAGCCTTATATACCTGAGGCCCGTATCGGAGGACAGGTCGTAGCCCTTTATCCTGCTCCCTCCTTTCACTATCTGTATCTCCCCGGGGATGGAGACCGTGTCCCTCTCCACATCGAGGAGGAGCTTCTTTGCCGTTAGGAGGAACCCATCCGAGCTCTTGATCCAGACCTTTCCCCCCATCTCCACCTCCTTCCCCATCCTCCTTATATTCGCCGTCTCGGCCCTGATCTCGGAGACCGGCGTATCCTCCATAAGGAAGGTCATCCTCAAGCCCTTAACGACCACAAGCTCCCCATCCCCCTCAATGCTCGCCCTCTCGGCCTTCATCTCCCACCTCTTTTGCCCTCCTTTCGTTTCCACCACCACCAGATCGTTTATCTCCGAACTGGGACTGGAAGTATAAAAAACACCCTTCTCACAGGAGGGAGTGAGGAGGGCCATTAGGAAAAGGAAAAGCCCATATTCGATCTTAAACACCACATCCCCTCCCTTGGCCTTTCTTTTTAAAGCCTTCAACCCTTTCTCACTTTAATATACCACAAATCTCCGCCTCCTTCAAGAGGAACGGCAGCCTTCCCTATAGGGGTAGATCCTTTATCCTCCGGATCGTTCCCCACCTTTTCCTTACACAATCCGGATATCCCTTGTTCCTCGAAATCCAATCTTTAAGGAAGGATATCGTTTTCTTATCGCCGGGATATCCGGAGCCGAAATCGCCGTAAATCTCCTTCAATTTCTCTATTTCCCAATCCCTTCTCACCTTTGCGAGTATGGATGCCGCCCCAACAACGGAGAACTTCATATCCGCCTTATTCTCCCCTATTATCCTCATATCCTTTTTCGTCCTTATCCCATCGCAGAATACGTGGATAAGCTTAGGGTGTGTTGGGACATCGACGAAACAAAGATCCGGTTCGAGCTCCGAAAGGATCCTCTTCATCGCCTCCGCTTCCAGAAAGAAAAGGGAATAAGCATCTATCTCAAAGGGCTGAATTAAAACCACCGATGTGAGGATGGCTGCGTTCAATATATCGAAAAGGATGCTCTCCCTTTTCCTTTTGGAAAACCTTTTGGAATCGAGGTTTCCTCCGATTCCGTTTACATCCCGTATCCCTTTATCCCCTAACCCCTCGCAGATCGCCCTTAACCTCTTTAGCCCTTCCTCGTCGAAAAGGACCCCTGCTACGACAAGAGGGCCTATCACGCTTCCCCTTCCTGCTTCGTCTATCCCGGCTATCCTCATAATTGGTGGATTTCGGAATTCGAATTTCGGAATTCGGGGTAGAAGACCTTAGCGAGTTTCTTCTTCATGGGACCTCCACTCCCTTGTCCTTAACCTCATCGCCCGGCTCCCTTTTAAGCCTCTTCCCCATCAGTTTTATGGCGTCCTTCAGCAGATGGGAAGCGTTGAATATCTCCACTCCAAGCAAATTGCCATCTTTGTCCAATTCTAAATTTATGCCCGGACCCATCTCTACAACTTCCTCTTCCTGGCCAGGTCTTGCAAGGTAAAGGATATCCTCCTCAACATCGTAGAAGACCTTAATTTCTTTCACAGCCTTTTTAAATTCCCTCATTGTAACCTCCTCCATCTTCCAGATCTTACCCTGTTCTCCTTTTGTCCCTCTTTTAGATGGTGAATAGTAAGCAATTTAACGAAGTCCTCCTCGTAAACATGGGCTATCATTACATCCCTCTCCTTGCCATAAAGCAAGGTCCTTTTTACCGCTATATTATGGCCTGTCAACGTATCTACGAACCTTTCCTCTGCGTTTTTGAAAATTTCCTCCGGCAGTTTATAATCTATCTCCCTCAGAATCAACCTCCTTTCAAGATGTTGTGAATACTTTATGAGCATTACATGTCCCCATTTTTTACAAAAGGGCGATGGGCATGCCTTTCTCTCAAGTTACCCTATCCTCTCAACGATTATGCCACCGCCTACGGACTTCAAGAGCGACCGCTATATAAGCCTTCTGAGGAACTCGAGCCCCTTTATAAGGCCTTCCTCCGGCCCGAGAAGCCCGTCCTCGTGCTCTATCGAGAGGACGCCGTCGTATCCAACCGCCTTCAGCGCTGATATTAGGGCTGCCCAATCTATCCCTCCATATCCTGGTATGCAGTATCTCCACCAACCACCCGCCTGGTTCCCGAGTATCCTGAGCCTGTGCTGGAACACCTGGGTGTCCTTCGCATGGGTATGGAATATCCTCTTCCCAAACCTCTCCACCGCCTCTATATAGTCTATCTGCTGCCAATAGAGGTGGGATGGATCGTAGTTAAGGCCGAGGTTCTCCGAAGGAAGCAGAGAGAAAAGCCTCTCCCAATGTGCGAGGTTCTGGATGTTCGTTGCATACCAGTTCTCGAGGGCTATCTTAACCCCTTTCTCGGATGCATACTGGACGAGATCGGAGAGGACCGGAACCACGTCCTCCTCTATCGTCCTCATCTTGTCCTTGCCAGGAACCGGCATCCCGGCAGAGGTGCACAGAACCCCAACCCCCAGCTCGGAACATAGGTCTATGGCCATCCTGAGGTTTTTCAGGATCCTATCCCTTCTCTCCATATCCGGATCCACTATGTTGGAATACTGGGCGAGGCTCGATATCTCGATCCCGTTCTCCTCGAGGATCCTCTTTATCTCCTCAACCCTTCCTTCGGACATAACCCTTTCCGGATCCATATGCCTGCTTCCGGGTCCGCTCGCCACCTCTAATGCATCGAACCCGGCTTCCGATGCCCATCTCACAAGCTCGGGAAAATCCATCCTGTTGAGAACCCCTGTCAGAAAGCCTATCTTCATCCCAATCCCTCCTCCTTCTTAGAAGGACCTCGCCCCTTCACCGAAGGGGGGATTTAGGAAGGGGCGAGGTCCTTTTTCACTTGAACCAGGGCAATCCTACTTCACCGCCGACCTCAGGTCCCTTCCCGGAGCGAAGTAGGGGACCTTCTTCTCGGCTATGTTTATCTTCTCCCCGGTCCGAGGATTACGCCCGACCCTGGCCGCCCTCACCTTGATCCCAAACGTCCCAAACCCCACTATCGTTACTTTCTCATCCCCGGCCAGGGCCTCCTTGACCGTATCCACGAAGGCGTTAACGGCAGCGGCCGCCTGCTTCTTCGTGAGACCGGCCTTGGAAGCGACCTTTCCCACGAGGTCATCCTTCGTCATCCTCTTCACCCCCTTTCATCTCAAATCTCCTAATTCAATAGTATACTTCGTTTTGACCTTTTTGTCAAGGGTTGATTTACCTTACTTCAACGACCTTCCCCGTCCTCGCGGATTCGTATATGGCGCAAAATACCGCCACCGATTTGCGACCTTCCTCCGGAGGACAAAGGGGTTCCTTACCTTTGATTATGGCCGCGATCATGTCCTCTACGATGTTTTTCGGCATATCTTGATCCAGTTCGTATAGATCCAGGGACGGGGATTCCTCGTCCATGGTCTTGAAAAGGGTTACCCGGTCGTCCTTCCAAACTATCGTCCCTCTATCACCGCTTATCTCTATCGTGGTCCCGAGATCTGGGAAAACAGACGTAGATGTCTGGATTATACCCCAAGCGCCGTTTTCAAAGGTTATAAGGGCGAGCGCATTATCCTCTGTCTCGATCCTGTGAGTCAAGGCTCCAATACGTCCGTAAACGGAGCGCACAGGCCCAAGCCACCATTGTAGCAGGTCGATGAAGTGAACCCCTTGGTTCGCCGCCGAGCCACCTTCCGTCTCCTTCCGGCTCCTCCATCCCGCCGGAACCCCTCCATCGTAATATTCCTGAGAACGATACCATTTCATGCGCAGATCCCCTAAGAAGATCTTGCCCAGTTTCCCATCTCGAATGGCCCGACGGACCTTATGGTTTATAGGGGAATATCGGAGGTCGAAGTCTATGGCGAGGATCCTGCCCGTCTCCTTCGCAACCCTTATCATCTCATCGCACTTCTCCACCGTGATATCCATCGGCTTCGTAACGAAAACGTGTTTCCCAGCCCTCATGGCCTTTATCGCGAACTCCCCATGAAGTCCGCTCGGGGTCAGGATCCCAACGACGTCGATATCATCTCTGGCGAGCATATCATCGTAATCGGTTATGAGGTCGCAACCGAGCTCCTCGGCTATCCTTTGGCCCCCCGGTATGTCTAAGGTGCATATGGCCGCTAACCTCGCCCCTTCCGTCCTCGCTACGATCCTGGCCCTATTATGCCCCATGCCGCTGCCGACGATCCCAAACCCTATCCTATCCCTCATCATCCCATCCCCTTCCTTAAAGAAAATTCACCGTCATCCTCATTATAAGGACATATTTGGGAATAGTCAAGGATTTCCTCCAGGAAAGGGCTGGATAGCTTCGAGTTACCGGGGATTTCAAATCCTTGACCGGAAAGGGGTGGATATGGTATGATAACGGGGAAAGGAGGGGGTGATGTAGAATGGTGAGGATAGGGATAGCCGGAATCGGGTTCATGGGGGTAACCCATTTCAGGGCTGCCAAGGGGATAGAGGGTGGGAAGGTCACGGCCATATTCACGAGGGATCCTAAGAAGCTCGAGGGGGACTGGAGGAGCGTTAGGGGCAACTTCGGGGATGCAGGTGGATTAGAGGACCTCTCGGGGATAAAGAGGTATAGGGATCTGGACGAGATGATCGCAGATCCCGATCTCGATATGATAGACATATGCCTTCCTACATATCTTCACGCGGATGTTGCGGTAAAGGCCCTTCTTTCCGGAAAGCACGTCCTTGTTGAGAAGCCGATAGCGCTCTCGCTGGAAGATGCGGAGAGGATGATAGATGCCTCGAGGTCTTCCGGGAGGAAGCTCATGGTCGCCCAGGTTTTGCGCTTTTTCCCGCAGTTCGCCTTTATAAAGGAGGCGATAGAGGACGGGAGGTTCGGCCGTTTCCTCGGAGGCCATCTTAAAAGGGTCATATCGAGGCCGACGTGGGGTGGGGATAACTGGTTCGACGATCCTGCGAAATCGGGAGGTCCTGTTATAGATCTACACATCCACGATGCCGATTTCGTCCAGTATATGCTTGGGATGCCGGAGAAGGTCTTCGCTACGGGGATCTCTAAGGATGGATACGTCCAATACCTCGTGGCAAGCTACCTCTATGAAGGGGATGGGGTTTGTATAACGGCGCAGAGCGGAGCGATAGCGGCACAGGGTCGCCCGTTCGAGCACGGATACGATATGTATTTCGAGAGGGCAACCCTTCAATACAACTCCTCATCCGTCCCGAACGTCCTGGTCATCACGGATGAGGGGGAGGATAGGATAGATGTGGGGGATAGGGATGGATTCATGGCCGAGATACAGTATGCCGTCGACTGCATCAGGTTCGATAGGGAGCCGGAGCTTATCTCTGGGATTTCGGCGAGGAACTCCCTGCTCCTTTGTCTGAAGGCGGCCGAATCCGTGAAGACCGGCGAGGTTGTGGAGGTTAAGGGATGAGGTCCGCTGTGATATCGGGGCCGGGGAGGATAGAGCTCGTGGATACGCCCGTTCCCGATCTCGGAAGGGACCGGATACTGGTCAAGGTGAAGGCCGTTGGGATATGTGGGACGGATTTGGAAATATATTCAGGAACGATACCCTATCTTAAAACGGGGCAGTTGAGCTATCCGGTTGTGCCGGGCCACGAGTGGGCTGGGGAGGTTGTAGAGGTCGGGTCGGAGGTGAGGGGCGTATCCGTTGGGGACAGGGTTATATCGGAGACACAGATAGGGTGTGGGAAGTGCGAGATGTGCAGGAAGGGGAGATATAACCTATGTCCCGAGCTCGTAAGGATAGGGATAGGGGGGATCCCAGGGGCCTTTGCGGATTACATAGCCGTTCCGGATAAGTCCATACATAAGATACCGGATGGGGTTAGGTGGGAGGAAGCAGCCCTTACGGATCCTGTATCCGTGGCCCTTTATGGGGCTATAAGGGGGCAGGTATCCCCTTCGGACGACGTATTGGTCGTCGGGGCAGGGACAATAGGGCTTCTCTCTGTTTCCGTGTGCAGGGCGCTCGGCGCAGGATCTGTAAAGATGGTTGGGAGGAGGAAGGAGAGGATATCGCTGGCCATGGAGATGGGGGCCGAAGAGGCGTTCGAGCCGGATGAGGGAAGGCTATCGAAGCTTAAAGGCAAGATAGACCTCCTTATAGAGACATCCGGGTCGGAAGATGCGCTGAGGACGTATATCCCGCTTATGAGGAAGGGGGGGAGGATAATCCTCCTCGGGTTCCCTCACGGACCTATAGAAGGCATCGATCTTAGCGGCCTCGTCATCGGAAACATAACGATATACGGGGTCTTAGGAAGCCCAGGGGTTTGGAGGGAAGCCCTCTCGTTGATAGCGAAAGGGACGGTCCCCGTATCCAAGATAATAACCCATACTTTTCCCCTCGACGATATAGCCCTCGCCTTCGAGCAGGCGAGGTCGAGGGCGGGAGGTGCCATAAAGGTCATGGTTATCCCTTAAAAGAGGTGATAGGCCATGAAGAAGATCCTCGTTGTGGACGACGAGGAGAACATAAGGTCCCTATATGGTATGCTTTTCGAGGAGAAAGGATACGAGGTCATGACGGCAAGCGATGGGAGGTCCGCCCTTCGGATTTTCGAGCTATGGGACCCGGATCTCGTCATCCTCGACATAATGATGCCCGGACTGGATGGCTTGACCGTCCTCTCTACCATGAGGAGAAGGAAGGATATCCCGATAATAATCTACACAGCTTATAAAACCTTCAAAGGGGATCCGTCGACATGGGGTTCTGAAGACGTCATAATAAAATCCTCGGATCCCACCGAGCTCCTTAACAAGATAGATGAGATCCTATCGAGGGCTTAGCATTCCGGAAATCCTTATCCGCCTCAACATCCCCTTCGCTTCAACATAGAGGGAGTCGGGATCCCCCTCATCCGGTATCTTAAGCTCTATAGATCCTTTTTCGTCCGTTCTCCTCACATCGCTCCATATCTTCTTCCCGGAGGAGTAAAGGGTTACGTTCACCTCGAGGTTTGGGATGGGGTTATATCCGGGATCCATTAGGGTTATCCTCAGCTCCCTTCCCATTGCCTCCCATTCCATCCTCTTTGGGGGACCTGGGAGCACGATCAGATCCTCGCTTATCTCCGTATTTCCTATAAAACACCTTATCTTCCCGGTCCCGGGTTCTATCCCGATCAGCTTCCCCCCTGGTTTTAGGAGGGCCTTCCCACCTTCCACATCCCATCCAATCCACCTTCCATCCACCGAGAACGGATTGCCTTTGGAATCCATGCCGATTACCGAGAGGGGTATCTCATCGCCGACGGAGAGGATGAGAGGGGATGGCGATATCGAGGCCTCCTTTATCGAGGATGGGATGGATGTAGGAACCCTAACTATCACCGCGTTCTTGATAGCCCTCTCCCTTCCATCGCTTGGGTTGTTCATTATCCCGTCCTTTATCACCATCTCCGTCGCCCCACCTCCGTCGAGGTTCATTGCATCCACCGCTCCAAGTTGCTTGAGGATCGCCGTGAGATCGTTTATCGTCGCCCCAAGGCTCCACCTCTGTCTTCCATCAACCGTTAGGAGGATGATGCTCCCATCCGATGAGACCCCTATAGCCGTTCTCGGATGCCTCGCCCTGACGAAAGATTCCTCGAACCCCTCCTCCCTCCAGGAGGAGGCCGGTTTCCCCTCTTTGAGGATTATAGGCCCCCCTCCTATCGCCTGGACCACCTTGTCCCATTTCACCGTCCCCGGCCTCTTGGAACGAACCTCCACCTCTATCGTGGCCTTCTGGCCCTTCTTCGGGATCTCCTTCCCTTTAAGGAGATCCCTCGGTATGGAGAGGACGAGGCCGGAGGGAGGTATTAGGACGTCTTCCCCATCCGTGACCTCCGCTATTGTCCCCTCATATCTTCCTACCGGCCTTATAGGGAGGGATACCCCAGTTAAGACAACCTTAACCCTCCTTTCCGAATCCTCGAGCTCGATCCCATAGGATGGGGTGTATAAGACAACCCCTTCCTCCTTTTGCCTGTTCAAGGCAGATATAGGAAGGCTTATCCCTTCCTGGACGGTAAACCTCGCTGAGAAAACCGGTATATCTACCGCAGCCCTCCCATCGTCCATGATCGCGAATGCCGCCTTGTTCTTCATAGGGCTTATGAGGAGCTCCCCATCCGATACCTGGATCCCGAATGGGAACCCCATCCACGTGAAATAGTCCCCGTTCACCCCACATATGGCCCCGGCCTTCTTGACGATGGAAGTCAGGACATCCCTTCCCCTGTAGGGGCCTTGTGCAACGACCTTATCCCCAGCCATGGCGGTTGCGACCTCGACGAGTTTTGGATTCGCCTTGACGACGTTTATCATCATCGGACCCTCTATGGCGAGGATCCTTATGGTTGTGTGCTCTATCCCCTTGGTTATCTGTTTCGTCTGTATAACCATCCCAAAGGCATGGGATGTCGCAAGAAGTAAGGGGATGAGCCATATCGGGATTCCAACCGCCCTTCTATGCATCCTCCAACCGCCGACCTCCCTACCCCTTCGCCCTTAGGTGCCACGGAATGCCGGTCGCCTTTATAGGATTGTTCTGGCCGTCGCGCAGATCCACCTCTATCGATATCTTCCCCTCCATGGAAGAGCCAATCGCTTTGAACACGAGCTTAGCAACAACCCCGCTCCCGGTTATAGTTGGAGGGTTGCCCCCAAGCGCGGAGATGTCCAGCTCCAGGAAGCCTTCATCCCTTTTCAGGACCTTGAGGAAGGCAACCATAGCTCCGTTCTTCTTGAAGAGATCCCCCTCCACTACCTCCGTAGGCTCTAATTTCGTCCTGTCATACCTTATGACGAACCTCCCGCCCAGGACATCCTTCGCATCGTCGAGGAGTAGATCCAGCTTTAGATCCTGATCTTTGGATATCAATACGTAGTAAGGGCTCAACATAACCGCCGGTCCTTTAACCGCATCGACGGCGAAGGACCTCCCTATGACCTGGCTCTCTTGCCTGTCGTCCCTGGCCTTGACCTCGAAAGAATGCTTCCCCTCTGTCACATCCTCAAGGACTAAGGATGTATCCTTAGTCCATGGGGACCATTCCGACGAATCCACCCTATACGAGTATTCGAGAGGTGCTCCCTCCTTATCGTGGCCGATCCAAGCAAGCTCCACCCTCGATGTGCTTAAAAGATCTCCCTCGGCCGGAGCCATCACAAACTCTATCGTCGGAGGCTCGTTCTTCACCTCCGGCGGGACGACCTCCTCGCCTCCTTTGCATCCCACGATCCAGGTCCAGAGAATGGCGAAGGCCAAAAGATATCCTCTCATCCCTTTCTTTCCCCCCTTCCTTTATCTTTTAATCCTAACCGCTTTCCTAAGCCCCTTGAACCCATCGGCTTCGAGGACGAATATATAAACCCCGCTGGGAAGCTCGATCCCGTTTTCGTCCCTGCCATCCCATATGAGCTTGTATATCCCAGGCTGAAGCTCCCCCTCAAGAAGGGTCCTCACATGCCTCCCCATCATGTCGTATACCTTAAGCGTCGCCCTTCCCTTCCTCTCCAATCTGAATTCTATCGTAGTCGGGGATGAGAAGGGGTTAGGGTAGTTCTGGGAGAGGTAGGTATAGGACCCGGGAGGCAAGCCCCTGAATACCTCGGACGATATCCGGGCGTTTTCTATCCCGTTCCTCGAGTTCCTGAGCTCCACACGCTTTATAACCGGGGCCTTCTCCCCCTTCTTGAAAGCTATCCTCATTACCTCCCCATCGCCATCCACGCCAGATGCTCCCGGAGCAAGCCTTATCAGGAATGCCCTCATCCCACCTCCCGACTTATCCAGCTTTGTGAAGGTTGCAACGAACCCATCCCCGTCCTCCATGAGGGCCCCTGGGGCTATCGATATGCCCGATGGATCGCAACAATGGATCTCGACCTCCACCCCAAGGAGGTCCTTAACCCCTTCCGCCTTGATCGAGATCGTATCGAGGGCGGAACCTGCCCCGAATCCGTTCCCCAAACCCTTCTCCATTTCCCTTGCCCAAGGGGAGATGGGAGCCCTGGCATATCCCCCATAGAACCATCCCCACATGGCGGCGAATGCCATTAGGTCCTCCATGTCGAGCTTCCCGTCCCCTTTAGGGACTATATCAGGAGGGGTTCCGGAATAAGGTCCCATATCTGCATGTGGATCGTTCGAGTTCCATAAGACCGAGAAGATCATGAGGTCCTCGAAATCTATCCTCTCGTTCCCGTCGAAATCCCCTGGGATCCCCATCAGGATATCGTGTGAGACCTCTTCCCCGGCCAGGAGCTCTATCAAGCCCGGGGGTTGAGGAGAAACCGCTTCCCTTCTCCCGGGCCCTCCAGCCTTGAGCCTATAGCGCTGCTCGGGAAGATCCTTTATCGAGAAGGATCCGGAATCGTCCGTCATCGCCATCCCCTTCACCTCGGTTCCTACCATGGCCTCGACCTTTATCCCGGGAACCGGATTCCCGGTCTTGGCGCTTAGAACCCTGCCATATATCCTTCCAGGGGCCGAGCTCAGCTTGAAATCCACATACGTCGTCTCCATGGCCTTGACATCCACGGCCTTAGGGGGAACCGGAATCCATTCCTTCCCGGTTATGAGCCTAAGCTCATATCTCCCGGGGACTAAGGCATCGAACCTGAAGGATCCGGAGCCGTCCGTTTTTACCTCCATCACCTTCTTACCCCCATACCAGGCCTCGACCGTCGCATTAGCAACCCCTATCTCTTCGCCAGACGCCGTAATCCCCGTAGCCCTTCCCTTAAGGCTTCCTGGAACTGGCTCAAGAGGGATATCCCCGAGGGAGGAAGTAAATGCCGCAAAAACCTCGACCGTCATCTTATCGGGCGTTATCCATCCCTCACCGGGCTCGAAGACGACCGTATACTTCCCTTCCTGAAGCCCCTTCACGACGAATGTCCCATCCGGCCCGGACTCCGCCTCCCCTTTCTTCGTCGTCCCGAGGTAGAGGACGACCTTGACGCCCTGCACCGGCATCCCGAGATGGTCTAAGAACTTCCCCGTTACAGCCCCTTTCTCGCTTGGGGTGGCAGATACGGGCGAGGACCTCGCGCTCTCGTTAGAAAGGGAATCGAGGGCGGAAACGGAATACCAATACGTCGTCTCGTTTCGGACGTCCACATCATCTAAGGATGTCTCCTTCGTCTCGGATATCCTCTCCCATGGGCCTGCTTCGGATGTAGAACGATAAACGAAATATCTGTCGGCATCCGATACGGCATTCCAGGAGATAACGACCTTTGACTTCCCGGCCTTCGCGGAAAGCCCGGATGGGACCCCTGGAGGCGTGGTATCGAGGACCACGGTGAGGGAGAGAGGCTTGCTCGCCCTTTGCTCCGCATCGTATGCTACTACGTAGATCCTGTTCTCGCCCTCCTTGAGCTGGCCCGAGTATGTCCATTGGCCATTCAAAAGCCTTACCCCTTCGGTAGATCCATTGACCTCTACCTTCACAACGTCCTTCCCAACCTTCCCCGATATCTCCAAATCCCTCTTGTTCGTCGGGCTCTGGACGGAGCTCACGAGGACAGGGGGCAAAGGCGGCCCCTTCTTTACATCCACCTCTAAAACCGCAGGATCGCTCTCCAAACCAACCCTATCCCTGACGATCAGCATGACCTTATACCTTCCAGGGATAAGATACATGTAGCTTATCTTCTTTCCTGCCATTTTAGGGGATCCATCTCCCATGTCCCATGTGTATGAGGCTATCTCGTCGTTATCGGACGATCCGGAACCATCGAACTCAATAGGAACCCCTGTTTCCCATGATGTAGGGCCTGATATCCTGGCTATCGGCCTTGTTGTGTCCACAAACACGATCAGCTCATCCGATATCGGGCTCTCAACACCTGAGATATCGACCGTCTTCGCAGATATCGTGTTCCTCCCCTCAGATAGATCCACCTTTATCCCGCTGAACCATCCCCCACCAGATACCTTCCCAACCTCCATCCCTTTCCCGTTTATTATGAGGATCAACGTCGAGTTCGGATCCCCCTTCCCAGATATGCTCACCGTCTTCATGCCGATAATCGAAGGGAGGGGATCCAAAACGGGCTTCATGGGAGCGCCCTTCTTCACCTCCACATCGACATATGCCGGATCGCTCTCGTTCCCAGCCCTGTCCTCGACTATCAGGGTCACCCTGTATTTCCCAGGAGATGAGTATACATGGCTTATCTTCTTTCCTGCCATTTTAGGGGATCCATCTCCCATGTCCCATGTGTATGAGGCTATCTCGTCGTTATCGGACGATCCGGAACCATCGAATTCAATAGGAACCCCTGTCTCCCATGATGTAGGGCCGAATAGCTGTGCCATGGGCTTTATAGTGTCTGCGAAGACCCTCGCCCTATCCGATTCCGGCCCGACGTTCCCGGCGTCGTCCATAGCCTTCACCCATATATCGTTATTCCCCTCTTCGAGCTCCAGATCTATGTTGCTGAACCTCCCGGCGCTCGATACCTTGCCCGCTTCCGATTCCTTTCCGTTTAGGACGATGAGGAGGGTGGAGTTAGGCTCGGCCAAGCCCGATATCTTGAGCTTGCGCGTGTTGACGACGGGCGGCAGCGGGTCGAGGATCGGCTTTCCGGGCGGGGACGTATCGACTAAGAAGGATGCGGTTCCTTCCCCCGGATTCCCGGCCTCGTCCTTGGCTTCTATCGAGACCGTGGCCGGACCGTCCTTTCCAGGGACCACCGTGTATATGGACGAATACCTGAACTTGCCATCGCTCTCTCCCGCAAAGGAAACCTGAATAGGGGTTGGATCCATCCCGCTCTGCGTTACCCTCGCCTTTATGGAGGCCGTATCGAGCTTTTCGGATGCGATGAAGGTTATGGAGAGATCCACGGCTTTTGCCGGCGAAGGCGATACCTGTATAGCGAAGGTCGGGCCTTTTGTATCGAGGACTACCGAGATCTGTTGGCTTTCCTTGCTCTTGTTCCCGGCGGCATCCACGGCAATAGCATATATCGTATTCGTCCCCAAGGCCAGGTTCACCTTCACGGAGAACCTGCCGTCGGGGCCGGCATTTCCAGAGTTGGACAGAACTCCGTTTACGAATATGGAGACGAGGGCTCCTGCCTCCGTCTTCCCGGAAACGGCGACGACGGGAGAGCTTTGGGGGCTCTGGATCGGATCGAGGACCGGAGCTGGAGGCGGGGTCGTATCCACTATCCCGAAATTCGTTTTACAGGTCCCCCAGTTCCTGCTCGTATCCTGTCCGAACGCCATGGCCTTCGCTATCCCGACGGGAAGGCCGGCTGTTGAGAACGAGCCCGTCCATTCCATCGCCGTCTTACCTTGTGAGAGGGACAGAACCCTCTTTGGGGAGGCCTCCCCTTCCGAGAATACCTCGACCGTAGCCCTTTTCAGGGGCTCGCTCGAGCTCAAGCTGACCGTCGCGATGGCGTTATCGCCCACCGGATCCGGCGATATCGATATCCGGAGCTCCGGCCTCGCCGTATCTTCGGACGGCTCATATAAGCTCAGCCCGAACCCCTTAGGGCTTCCCGAGGCCACGTCCTCGAGGGATCCGATCCAGACGGCCCTGCCGTCCACCGCCACCTTCCATACGACGTCGGATACGAGCCCATCGGACTTCGTCAAGAGGTCCCACTTACCGGAGACGGTGTCATATCTCAAGAGCCCTCCAGGTCCGTTCCACCTCGAGCTCCCCCTCGACCAGAAGGTATCGCCGGCTGTGAGCCATAGGTAATCCCCTCCGAATGCTATGGCGTTCACGTTTATGGCGGCCCTTGCCACCGAGAGGATCTCAGAGGGTATCGGGTTCGGGACCCCGAACCTCCCAGTGCGTTTGTCGTAGTAAAACACGGCGTTTCCCCTCGTTCCGAACCAGACCAGGTCCTTTCCAACGGCTATCGCATGGACCCTCGGGTTCGTTATCCCTGGATCAGAACCGTATTGATATCCGGTCCATTTTCCCGTGCTCTTCTGATACCTCGCCAGGCCTACGTCCCCAGCGCTTATCCCGGATTTCGTTGTCCCGACCCAGATGTAATCGCCGTCCATTGCGATGGACGTTACATCCCTGTTAGGGGTCCCGTCGGCGTATTTCGTCGGGAGTCCTTCAACCCTTGTAAGGGTTCTCTTAGCTATATCGAACCTGAACAGGCCTCCGTTCTCTCCAGCCACCCCGACCCAGAGGGCGTTCTCGAGGGGGTCGTATACCAGGCCGGTTATCTGTTCCTGGAACTGGTATGCCCGTTCCCATCTCCCTATCGAGGCATCGTATCTCACTATACCAACCCCTACAACGCCTGCCCATATCCCCCCGAATCCATCCGTCACCATCTCCGTAGAGATCGATGCGAGGTCCGGGAACCTCGCCGAGATAGGATCGAACCTCGTCCATGTCCTCGTCCCCTTATCGAACCTGCATATGCCCCCTTTCATCCCAACCCATACGTAGAAGGGATCGACGGCTATCGAGAATATGGCGTTATCTATGAGACTTCCGTCCTCCTTTGTGAACGTCGTCCACTTCTCCTCGGCGATGGCTTTTCCAGAAGCGGCAATGCATATTGCTGCTATGAAGAGAAAAAGCGCTTTGGCCTTTCCCACCATCTCCAATACCTCCTTTCTACAATCAATCCCCTATCTCTATCTCCATTCCCTCGGCGGCTCCGAAGACGAGAAGATCCCTTCCCATCCTCGATACGACTTCCTTGCACCGTTTGACCATTAGATCTATCTTCTCATCGGAATAATTGGGATCGTAGTGGAAGAGGGCGAGCATCTTGCAGTTGGCCATGAGGGCTATGCTCAAAGCCTGCATAGCGCTACTATGTCCCCACCCAACCTTTTCGAGGTATTCATCGTCGTCGTATTGGGAGTCGTGTATGAGGAGGTCGACATCGCGGGCTATTTCTAAGGAGGAAAGGTCCGGGGCGCCCTTTACCGTCCTTCCGAGCTCCGCACAATGGATCTCCTCCCGAGCCATCTCGGACTCCTTCGCGAAGGAATGGTAATATGGCTCCGAATCCGTGCAGTATGCTATGGACCTGCCTTCTGCCTCTATCCTATATCCGAGGGTTTTAGAGGTGTGGATCAAGGGCGATGTGGATATCGTGGCCGTTCCTATGGAGATGACCTCCCCTTCTTTCAACTCCCGGAAGGAGATATGTGCCCCCATGTCTTCCAGCTTTACCGGGAAATACCTGTATTCCATCTGGCCTGCCAGGACCTCGTTCAGCCTGTTCTCCTCATCCCTGGCGGCGTATATGGTGAAGGAGTTGCCCTTGACGAATCCGGGTTTGAAGAAAGGGATGCCCTGGATGTGATCCCAATGGGTATGGCTCAGGAATATATGGCCGGCTATGTTCTTCCCTTCCTCCATGAGCTTCATCCCAAGAAGCCTTAGCCCCGAACCACTATCGAGTATTATGAGATCGCCTTGGGATGTCCTCACCTCGACGCATGGCGTGTTTCCACCATACCTGACGGTATAAGGACCTGGGGAGGGGATCGAACCCCTGACCCCCCAAAACTTCACCTTCATCGTTATCCCTCTTTTCGGATTGGATTATAATTCGCTGTGGTCCGATGGCGACAGCGTTTCACGTTTTTAATTTTACCACATTTGTGGAGCTCTTGACAACCTGTGCTCGGAAGGCGGATCGTAACCATCCTCGTAGGGGCAGGCCCTGTGTAATAAACGTTGGAACGTTCAACGCGCCTGCCCATGATTTTGGACAACCACAAGGGGTTGCCCCTACAATTCCTAATCCCCTTTTGGGTAACGCAGTCGAACGGCCGGCGGAACTCTTGACGTGAAGTTCGATAATGATGTATAATCTCAAGTGAAAAATTAGGGCTTTTCTTAGGAAGAGGAGGGTCGAGGAATGGAAGGGAAGCGATTGGAGGAGCTAAATAAGGCGATGGAGGAGATAAAGGGGAAGGCAGGGCTTCCAAAGGGGAAGAGGTTCGGACTGGAGAGGAAGGGATATAAGAAGGAAGAGGTCGATTCCTTCCTGGAATCGATGCTCTCTATGCTTCAGTCCGCTTTAGATCTCCTTATGGAGCTGCAGAAGGGGAGGGAGGAGGACGGGGAGAGGATAAGGCATCTTGAGGAAAGGCTAAAGGAAGGGGAGGAGGCGGAGAGGGAGCTGAGGGAGACGATCCTTATGGCGAAGAAGCTTTATGAGAAGATATTGGAGGAAGGCAGGAGGAAGGCGATGGAGATGGTATCCGATGCGGAGGGGAGGGTCAGGGAGCTGAAGGAGGAGATAGCGAGTTTATCGGAGAGGAGGAGGGAGCTCCTAAGATCCTTTTCCGAAGAGCTTAAGGAGGCCATGAGGTTTGTGGAATCCCTCTCGGAGCGGGATATCATGATCGGTGCGAAGGAGGATGCGGGTAGCGAGGGATCCGGGGAGGGCCATATGGAGGAAAATAGGTGGGATATCCTCCTTAAGCCGGAGGAGGAGGTCTGATAGGCTCACAGCCCTAAGGAGGGATGCCTTATGGAATACTATAGGCTTCTCGGGTTGCAGAGGGAGCCGTTCTCCAATTCGCCCGATCCTTTTTTCCTCTACAGGTCGAGGATGTATGACGAGTGCCTGAACTGGCTCGAGATATCGCTTAGGCTGAGAAGGGGTTTGAACGTCGTCCTTGGGGATGTCGGAACGGGGAAGACAACGGTAAGCCGAGCACTCCTCCAGGGTTTCGGGAAGGAAGGGGAGAGGTTCTTGTTCCATATCGTGATGGATCCCGTCTTCGATTCCCAGGTCGAGTTCATGAAGTATCTCGCCAAGGCCTTCGATGTCGAAGAGGGATGTTCATCTATCTCCGACTATAGAAACGCCCTGGAAAGCTTTCTCTTCAGGAAAGGGGTGGAGGAGAACAGGGTCGTGGTCCTCATAATAGACGAGGCGCAGAAGCTCAGCGCGGATATCCTAGAGATCCTAAGGATCCTCCTCAATTACGAGACAAACGAGTATAAATTGCTCCAGCTCATCTTATTCGGCCAGATGGAGCTCTTGCCGAAGCTAAAGAAGCTCAGGAATTTCATGGATAGGATCTCGTTTTTCTATAAGCTCAGGCCATTAAACGAGAAGGAAACCAAGGAGATGATAAGGTATAGGTTACAAAAGGCAGGGCTTCCGAGGGATAGGGAGCTATTTACAGAGGATGCGCTTTCTTTCATATATTCCTTGACCGGAGGTTATCCGAGGAGGATCACGATGCTATGCCATGAGGCGTTGATAACGATGCTGGTTAAAGGCGCGAGGATTGTGGACGATGATATAGTGGGGATGGTTGTGGAGAAGAGGAAGGATCTCATATAGAGGAGGGGGAGGCGTTGGAGGATAAGGAGAGCCTTGCCGAGAAGAAGCTCATAGAGCTCCTGAAGGGAAAGGTCTTCGAGGAGGGTAGGGAGGGGGCACCTGCTGAATACAAGCTATATGAAGATGTGCGGAGGGGGAAGGTATCCATCTCCCGGTGGGCGAGGTATCATAGGAGGGGCATCTCCTTCCCATTTTTTGGAAAGGGGAAGGAATCCCTTGGGGTTGGGCTCGATATGGGGAGCAGTTCCGTTAAGGTTGTGGGGATAGAGCATACGGGGGGTAAGTCCAGGCTCATCGGCTTCTCGATCGTGGATTTCGTCCCCGAGGGGGAGGAGATAGGGCGAGAGGAGAGGATAGGGATGGTGGAGGAGGCGCTAAAGGGGCTTGGGAGAGGGATAAAGGCTGCCGTCTCCATAAGCGGGATAGCGAGGCAGATAACGATGCCGAGGATGAACGATGAGAGGCTCAGATCGGCCATCAAATGGGAGGCATCGAGATACCTCCCCCTTGATCCGGAAAGGTTCGTCATAGACTATCAGGTCCTCGATCCAGATATAAGGTCGAGGACGATGAACGTCCTTCTCGCCGCCGTCGAGAAGGAGAGGATTGGGGAGATGGAATCGATCCTCGAAGCATCCGGGGTAGTCCCGTCCATAATGGATTTAGACATCCTCGCCATGGCCAACTCCATCCTTTCCTCAGCGGATATATCTATATCGGACGTGGTGGCCATGCTGGATATAGGGGCCTCTGGGACGAAGCTCTGCGTAGTTGGGAGGGAAGCCCCTCTTTTCACAAGGGATATACCGACCGGAGGGATGCATATGGCACAGGCCGCCTGGAAGGCCTTAGGGACGAAGAGGCCTTTGTCGGAGGTAATGGGGGCCGAGGGGGCGAGGCTAAAGGCCTTCGAGGCTATAAAGCCGGTTCTGGACGAGATCGTCGTCGAAGTGAGGAGGGCTTTCATCTATTACGATACGCAGGTATCGAGGAGCATAACGAGGATCTTCCTCGCCGGAGGAGGTGCTATGATCCCGGGGATAGATAAATACATCTTCTCGGCACTCGATATACCCGTAGAGGTTGCAAACCCCCTTAAGGGTTTGGAGATACCCAGAGGGGATTTCGAGATGGATCTTCTGGAGAGGGTAGCCCCGAGGCTTTCCGTTGCATGTGGGCTGGCGATGAGGAAGGTCTGAGATGCCCGTAACGTTCGAGATAAACTTCTACAGGACTTATAGGGCGAGGAGGGTGGCGACGGGAGAGGAGGTATTGTGGGTAGCGATGACAGGCGAGTCTGTCGTCATCGCCATTATGAGCATATTCGTCCTCATATCGGCTGTCCTGTCCTGTTCCTCCTCGAGGAGGAACTTGAAGGAGATGGAGAGGGAGCTTTTCTCCACGAGGTCGGAGGTGGAAAGGATAAGAACGGAGGCCTCCTCGGTCTCCCCCTCTCTTTCGGAGATGGCGAAGATTATGGGAGCGAGGATAAGCTGGGGGGATAAGCTCTCGGAGATAGGCAGGTCCGTTCCATCCGGGCTTTGGATAAGCTCTTTAAGCCTATCATGGAACCAGGAGAGGAGCGGGAAATCGCTTAAGATAGAGGGCTTTGCCCTCGGAGGGAGCAATGGGTTGCAAGCCGTGCTCGAGTTCGCTTCGAGGCTAAGGGTGAGCCCAACGATATCCAGGGATTTCGGGGAGGTGGTCCTGGTTTCGACCTCCTCGAGGAAGGAAGGGGATGTCGAGCTGACGGCGTTCGAGATAGTATGTAATCCGAAAGGCGGGGGAGGATGAGGAGGATTTCGATATCGATCATCGTGATCGTGGTGGGGATCATCGTGATGATCTTCTCCTCTTCCGTGGCGAGAGGACAGAGGAAGAGGTCGGATGCCGTATATAAGGAGCTTTTGAAGGCGAGGCAGGAGCTCGCCATGGCCAGGGCGATGGAGGAGAGGATAGGGAAGATAAAGGGATATATGGAGATGGCCCGGAAGGCCATGGGGATTCCTCCAGGTTCGCCTCCGGAATCGTATACCTTTTGGTTTCTATCCAGGGCCGTGGCCCTCGCCAACGAATCCAGGGTATCGTTCGATTCGATAACGCCGGGCCTTCAGAAGAAAGGGGAGTCGTTCACGGAGTTCCCGTTCCAGATGGAGCTCAAGGGATCTTATCATGGGATCGGAAGGTTCATAGCGGGCCTCGAATCGTTGGAACAGGTTGTGGAGGTCGAGGAGTTCGCGATATCCGGGGATCCAGCTAATCCGAGGCTCTGCAGGGCCAAATGCCTTGTGAAGATGGTGGTGTTTTAAGTGAGGGCAGGGGGTCTGACGAGGCTTTTTGGATCGGTTAGGGGGAAGGCCGTCCTCGTGATGCTCATAGCCGGGCTGGTCGAGATACTCCTCCTTGGGTATACCGGAATGTCCATCTACATGATGGGGTTTGGACCGAAGGCCTCGAAGGGCGGCCTTCTAAGCTCGGATGTGGATTCAGGGGAGGATCTTAGGAGGATCGAGGAGATCCTTTCCAGGAAGAGGATCCCATATTATCAAGCCTTTGGAAGGGATCCGATGGTTCCCCTGGCGATGCCAAGGCCGCCTCAAGGGGAATCGGAGAAGGAGGCCCCAAAGGAGGTGAGGAGGCCTCCGGAGGTTCGGCCGAGGGTTCAGGAGGAGCAGGTGGAGATAAAGGTGACATGTGTGATAGTTGGTGGAGGGGCGCCATATGCGATCCTTTCCGTAGGCGGTGAGAACAGGATCGTCTCCCAGGGGGAGATGGTTGGCGGGGAAAGGGTGGTCAGGATAGACGAGAGAGGGGTTGTTCTCAGGAAAGGGTCCTCCGAGAGGAGGATAGAGATCGTGGAGATGATGAGATGAGGAAAATAGGGGAGTTTGTAGGCATATGGCTTCTATTTGCTTATTCCCTTTGTTCCCTTGCGGAGGCTGCTCCGCTTTCCAGGATATCGGCGGTGGTTGAGAAAGATGGGGTTCGCCAGGTCTCGACCTGGGGCCCATCCTCCAGAAGTGCGCCCTCCGTTATATGCGGTCCAAAGGGGATAGAGCTTTTCTGGGGACCGGCCTCCTCCGGCTCGGAGATAGAGTCCTATACGGTTCAATACATGGACGAGGATCGAGGAGGGGGATGGGAGGAGATACCGGGCCTTATCGGGACGAAGGCCACGAGGGCGACGTTTATAGGGATCCCCGGCCATAGATACAGGTTCAGGACGATAGCCGTGGATGCCTCCGGGATAAAGGAGGATCCGGAAGCCGTGATCTCATCCGCTCCCCCACCCCTGACGATAAGGGGGAAGGATGTGGAGATAGTAGACCTTTTAAGGGCCGTGGCCAGGAAGATGAGGGCGAACGTGATATTCGGCCCGGATGTCTCCGGCAAGGTGACCGTTGAGTTCGAGGAGGTGCCCGTCGATCTCGCATTCGAGCTGATATTGAGGGCGAGCGGGTTCTGGTATGAGAAGTTCCCCGGGAACATATACCATATATCCAAGTCCTATTCGCCACCCCCTGTGAAGGAAGGGGTGGTGAAAAAGACGGTAAAGGTCTTCTCCTTCAAGCATGCGGTGGCATTCCAGGTCCAGGACCTCATAAAGCCCCTGCTATCCAAGGAAGGCGTTTCCATAGTGGATGTGAGGACGAACCAGCTCATCGTAAACGATATGGATGAGGTTATAAAGAGGATAGAGGAGATAATCGAGAAGGTAGATATCCCCGTCGAAGAGGGCATCGCCCCTCCTCAGGAAGGGAAAGGGCTGGAGCTCCCCGAGCCCTATCCTATCAAGCTCAAGTATATAAAGCCATCGAAGTTCAAGGAGATGATATCCGGAATAGGGCTTGTTCCCGCAGAGAAGATCCAAACGGACGACGAGAAGGACCTCGTTATAGTGATGACGACCAAACAGACCATATCGGCCATAAGGAAGCTCGTGGAGGAGGTGGACATCCCGCCTAAAAGGGTTACGGTCGAAGCCAAGATAATAGAGGTATCGGCCGATAGCTTAAAGGATCTCGGGATAAGCTGGAGCGACAGCGTGAGCCTTTCCCTCGAGCTATCTCCATCCCCTGAGCTACCGATCCCGACGAAGGTGGCGACGGCGAGGCTCTCCCTCATCTCCACGAGCCTTAATCTCCTTGAGAGGCAGGGGAAGGCGAGGACGCTTGAGAACTCGCGCATGACGGTCTTAAGCAACCAGACGGCCAATATACTCGGAGGTGAGAAGATCCCGATAGTCACGAGGATGCCCATAGGGTTCCCGACGGGAGGGGTTGTTGGTGGGATACCGACCGCCCCTGGATATGTAACCGAGACTTTGCAGATCCAGTATGTGGAGGTCGGGATAAAGCTTACGGTCACCCCAAGGGTCAACGAGGAGGACGTGATAACCATGGATATAAAGCCGGAGGTAAGCACGGTCGCCGGATGGCGCGGTCCGAACAACGACATACCGATCGTCAAGACGAGGGAGGCGAGGACGACGGTATGGGTTAGGGATGGGGACACGATCCTTCTGGGGGGCTTGACAAGCGAGGAGAAGAGGACGACGACAACGAAGACCCCGATCCTCGGGGATCTCCCGATAATAGGGAGGCTCCTATTCACGAGGAAGAGGGAGGATACGATGAAAACCGAGCTCATAATAATGATAGTCCCTCAGATCCTCAGGGAGAAGGGGTCCTGAGGTGCCTAAATAAACGAAGAAGAGGGGGATAGGGATGAAGAGGGTGAGGTTCGGATATGTCGGTTGCGGTTTCATGGCCCAAAGGGTCCATATCCCAAACTTCCTCTCCATTCCGGAATGCGATTTCATAGCCATAGCGGAGGCGAGGGAGAGGTTGGGCAGGAGGGTTTGCGAGAGGTATGGGATCCCGAGGTTTTACAAGAGCCATCTCGAGCTTGCGGAGGATCCGGATGTGGAGGCTGTCGGGGTTTCCGCCGGCTTCGCAGCACAGGGAGCTATAGCCAGGGATTTGCTCATGGCTGGGAAGCACGTATTCATGGAGAAGCCGATGGCGGTCTCGATAAGACAGGCGGAGGAGATGCTCCGTGCCTCGAAGGAGGGCGGGGGGAGGCTCATGGTGGCTTATATGAAGAGATACGACGCCGGGAACGAGCTCGTCAAGGAGCTGGTGGATAGGTTCAGGGAGTCGGGGGAGCTCGGGAGGATAACGTTTGCGAGATCCCATGGTTTCTGTGGGGATTGGGTGGACGGCATAGATACCCCATTCGAGACGACGGACGAGCCATATCCCCCGGAACCGGCTCCAATCCTCCCGGAATGGTTGCCGAAGGGGGAGGAGGGGAAATACCTCGGATACCTTCAGCAATACACCCATAACCTCAACCTCCTTAGATGGTTCCTGGACGCCGGGGATGAGGTCCAAGTCTCCTTCGTCGATCTGGATGAGGACGGGATGACGGGGATCGTGGGTTTCAAGATGAGGGGGATAAGGGCGGTCATAGAGTCAGGGGGTATAAGTTACTGGAGTTGGGAGGAGCAAACCCAGATATATTTTCAGCATGGATGGATAAGGACATGGGCGCCGCCGCTCCTCCACAAGAACCTGCCGGCCGGGGTTGAGGTTTACATCGGGAAGGATCTACACGAGTTCAGGTATCCCTTGCCCAGGGAGAGGTGGTCATGGTCCTTTAAGAGGGAGACGGAGCATTTTATAAAAGCCCTCCTCTCGGGAGAGGAGTTCAGATCCTCCGGGGAGGATACATTAACGGATGTTAGAATATTTGAGGAGATCTATAGAAAATACCTTGGGGTGGGTGATTAGGGACCTATGCTCTATAAGGAGGATTGGGAAAGGGCGAAGGAGATGTATAGGGCATGGTGGGAGGGGGAGAAGACCCCAAGGCCCCTCCTATACCTTACCTCCCCCTTGAAGAGGCCGAGGTTTCCGGTTCCGGAGCCTCCAGAGCCCAAGGATCTCGAGGATAGATGGACCAACCCGGAGATAGTCCTTGGGAATGCCGAGAAAGCCTTCGCATCCACATATTTCGCGGCGGAGGGATATCCTAATATGCACGTAAACCTTGGGCCAGGGATAGCCGCTACATATATGGGATCCACCCCGACGTTCATGCCCGAAACCGTCTGGTTTGGCAGGAACGAATCGAAGGGCTGGGATGAGATACTTGGGATCGATTTCGATCCGAACAACAGGTGGTGGATTAAAACGAAGGAGCTAACGATGGCCGCGGTGGAAAGGGGGAAGGGGAGGTATATAATCGGGATAACGGACCTCGGGGGGATCCTCGACATCCTCGCATCCCTGAGGGGAACGGAACAGCTTCTCGTCGATCTGATCGAGAACCCGAAGGAGGTTGTGATGGCCTCCGAGAGGATAATAGATATCTGGCATAGATGTTATGATGAGCTTTATGGAATCTGCCTCATGGCTCAGGAGGGGTCGTCTGCCTGGATGGGCCTGTGGTCTCCTGGGAGATGGTATCCGATACAGTGCGATTTCTCGGCCATGATATCCCCTTCCATGTTCGAGGAGTTCGTCATCCCGCATATAGAGGAGCAGTGCAGGAGGCTCGATCATATCATATATCATTGGGATGGACCTGGCCAGATCCCACATCTCGAACTTCTCCTCGAGGTCGATGGGCTTCATGGGATACAATGGACTCCCGGGGCTGGGAATCCCGGGCTTGGGTATGAGGGATGGTTTCCATATTACAGAAGGATCCTGGATTCCGGGAAGAGGCTCGTCCTCCTCGGGATGGATCCAAAGGAGGTGATCGATTTCCTGAAGGTATTTGGGGGGGAGGGGTGTTTCATATCCACATGGGCCTCATCTCCTGAGGAGGCGGATGCCTTCGTCATGGAGGTGGAGAGGCTATGCACAGCTTAAAAAGGGGGATGGATTATGACACATAGGGAGAGGTTGCTAAGAACCCTAAGGGGAGAGTCCGTGGACAGGGTTCCGGACTTCGAGTTCGGGGCGTGGTCCCAGACCATAGAGAGGTGGCATAGGGAGGGGATGCCCGAGGAATACAGAGGGGAGGATGCTGCTATAAATCGCTATTTCCATACGGACGACGTGGAATTCGGTCCAGGGCCGTGGGTTCACGTGGGACTCCTCCCAGGATTCGAATACAAGGTTTTGGAGGAGAAGGGGGATCACCTGATAGTTCAGGACGGGGATGGGGCGATAGCGGAGGTAATGAGGCCGGAGCTCGGAGCATCTATCCCGAGATACTTAAGATATGCCATAGAGACGAGGAAGGACTGGGAGAAGATAAGGGATGAGAGGCTTAACCCCGACGACCCTAAAAGGATTCCGAGAAACCTGGATGAGTTATGTAAGATCAGCATAGACGCCGATTACCCCATAGGGATAGGGTGTGGATCCCTTTACGGATGGCTCAGGAACTGGATGGGGGTGGAGAACCTATCCATAGCCCTTTACGACGATCCGGAATGGGTGGAGGAGATGATGGAACATTTGACCATCCTCATGCTAAAGCAATACGAGAAGATAGCTGGGAAGTGCAAGATAGACATAGGACATTGGTGGGAGGACATGTGTTATAGGAAAGGGCCCCTTATATCCCCTGCGATGTTCGCCAAGCTCATGGTCCCGAGATACAAGAGGGTTACGGAGTTCCTGAGGAGGGAGTGTGGGTGCGAGTTCCACATGGTCGATTGCGATGGGAACATAGAGGAGCTCGTCGGGCTCTGGCTTGAGGCCGGGATAAACGTCATGTTCCCCCTTGAGGCTGCCCATACGAACGCATATAGGATAGCGGAGAGGTTCGGGATGAGGGTAGCGCTTAGAGGCTACTTCGACAAAAGAGCCCTTATAGCCGGGAAGGATGCGATAGACAGGGAATGGGAGAGGCTTATGCCGCTCCTTCGCCGTGGAGCGTTCATACCCCATACCGACCACCGCGTTCCTCCAGACGTTTCCTGGGAAAACTATCGTTATTACAGGATGAAGAAGTGCGAGATAATAGGGAAGGAATACAGGGAGGGATAGTGGGTTTCTAACCGCGCCTTCCGAAGGCCGATATGACCACCGTCCTTATCCTCATCCTGTCCACGGATCTTACGAGGATCTTGATCCCATCGACCTCCACCTCGTCCCCTTCCTCCGCTATCCTTCCGAGCTTGCTCATCACAAGCCCCCCGACGGTGTCCACCTCCTCTTCCAAATCGAACTCCGCCCCTAAGATCCTCTTGAGATCCTTTATCCTCGCCGATCCGTCGGCGACCAGGGTTCCATCCGGCATCTTCTTTATCCATCCCAGCATTTCATCCGCACCTATTACCCCCATGACCTCCCTTAGGATGTCCTCCATGGTAACCATGCCGGATAACCCCCCGAACTCGTCCATTAAGATCGCGGCCCTCGATCCCGTCTCCTTGAAGATCCCGATCAGGCGATCGAGGGATATGGATTCTGGAACTACGTTTATCGGCCTTATGAAATCGCCAAGCTCTATCGTTTCTATTCCCTTGGATATAATGGCTCCCATAAGCTCCCTCATCTGTATAACGCCTACTACGTTGTCTATCTCCCCATCGTATACCGGGATCAAGGAATAATGGCAGGAGGATATGAAGTGGAGGAGTTCATCCTTCGCAATATCCAAGGGGATGGCCGATATCATCGTCCTCGGGACCATGATCTGATGGGCTCTTGTTTCCGAGAACTTCAGGATATTGCTGAGCATCTCCCTCTCTATATCCTCCAGGATCCCGTGCTTATGGCTTGCCGATATGAGGATCTCAAGCTCCTTAGCCGAATGCGCCTGCTCCTCGGAGGATGGCGGGGGGATCCTGAGGAGCTCGAGGATCCACATCGTCGCCCTGTTCAAGACCCATATAGCGGGCTTGAAAGCTATATACGTGTATCTAACAAGGGGCGATATCCATATGGATATCCTATCCGGATGTTGGAGGGATATCGCCTTCGGGATCAATTCCCCGAAGACGACCTGGATCGACGTGAGCATAAAGAAGGCGAGGATGGAGGCCAGGGAATGTGATGCCACCCCTTGCCATCCTACCGGGAGCCAATCCATGAATGGCCTGAGGATATAAGCCAACGTATTTTCCCCTATCCAACCGAGGGCTATTCCGGAGATGGTTATCCCGATCTGGGTGACCGTCGCGAATAGGTTCATGTGCTCTATGAAGAAGAGGACGATCCCAGCCCTTCTATTCCCCTCCTGGATGAGCTGTTCTATTTTGCTTTTCCTCACGCTCAGGAAGGAGAACTCGGCGAAGACGAAAAGGGCGTTAAAAGACACGATTACAGCTATGAGGATAAGCCTTAATATCAGATCTTCCATTACATTCCAAGGATCTCCTTTGCCTTTTCAACTATCCTTTCCACGGTGAAACCATATTCCCTCATCAATATATCCGCTGGGGCAGATCTTCCGAATCCCTCCACGCCGATCGCACTTATAGCCCATTTATGCCATCCGAAAGGGGATGCGGCTTCGATGGAGATCCTCGCCTTTATATTGGGGGGGAGGACTGAGCTCCTATATTCCTCCGGCTGTTTCTCGAAAAGCTCCCAGCTCGGCATGCTCACGACCCTCGTCCTTATCCCATTCTCCTCCAAGGCCTTCTTGGCGGAGAGGGCGAGGTGGACCTCGGATCCAGAGGCTATGAGTATAAGGTCCGGGTCTCCCCCTTCCGAGTCGGAGAGGACATATGCCCCTTTCGGGACGCCGTCTTCTATGGGGTAGAGAGCCGGGTCGAGAACGGGGAGGTTCTGCCTTGATAGGAGGAGGGCGACGGGCCCTTCCTTCCTCACATCCATGGCCACCTTCCATGCCATGGCGGTTTCGTTGGCATCTGCAGGCCTTATGACGGTCAGGTTTGGGATGGCCCTAAGGGCTGGGATCTGTTCCACCGGCTGGTGTGTCGGGCCGTCCTCCCCAACGCCTATGCTGTCATGGGTGAATATGTATATGACGGGGAGCCGCATCATGGCCGCAAGCCTTATCGATGGCCTCATATAATCGGAGAAGACGAGGAATGTCGCACAATATGGTATAACCCCTCCGTGGAGGGCCATCCCATTCGATATCGCGCCCATTGCATGTTCCCTTATCCCGAAGTGTATGTTCCTCCCCGACCTTGATTTCGCCGAGAAATCCCCTTCTCCCGGCATATAGCTCTTATTGGAAGGGGCGAGGTCTGCGGATCCCCCGATTAGATTTGGGGTCTTTTTGGCTATTGCGGATAGGACCTCCCCGGATGCGTTCCTCGTGGCGATAGGTTTAAGGGGAGGGAATTTCGGGATCTCTTCATCCCATCCATCGGGGAGCCTTCCGCTCCATGCGATCTCCCATTCCTCGGCGAGATCCGGATATTCTTTAGCCCATCTCGAGAACATCTCCTTCCATCTCTCCTCGAGATCCCTTCCCCTTTCCAAAGCCTTCCTGAAGTGGGACAGGGCTTCCTGAGGTATATAGAAGCTTGGTTCCTCTGGCCATCCGAGGTTTGCCTTGGTTTGTCTTGTCGCCTCTTCCCCGAGGGGCTCTCCGTGGGCGGAGGGGCTGTCTTGCTTTGGGCTTCCGTATCCTATATGGGTCCTGACTATTATCAGGGATGGCCTTTCCCTCTCCTCCCTGGCCGCCCTTATGGCCATCTCTATGGAATCTATGTCGTTCCCGTCCTCTACCTCCTGCACATGCCATCCGTATGCGGAGAACCTCATCCCGACGTCCTCGCTGAAGGCGAGGTCTGTAGAGCCCTCTATCGTTACCCTGTTGCTGTCGTATAGGACGATGAGCTTTCCGAGCTTTAGATGTCCGGCTATGGATGCTGCTTCCTGGCATACGCCTTCCATTATGTCCCCATCGCTTGCTATAACATATGTATAGTGATCCACTATTGGGAATCCGGGCCTGTTGAACCTGGATGCGAGGAACTCCTCGGCTATGGCCATCCCCACGGCGTTTCCGAATCCCTGCCCGAGAGGCCCCGTCGTCGTCTCGACCCCCGGTGCGAGCCCATACTCCGGATGTCCGGGGGTCATGCTGCCCCATTGCCTGAACCTCATTATCTCATCGAGGGGGAGATCGTAGCCTGTGAGGTGAAGGAGGGCATAAAGCATGGCCGAGGAGTGGCCGGCCGAGAGGACGAACCTGTCCCTGTCGGGCCATTTCGGGTTGCTTGGGTTATGCTTGAGGAACCTGTCCCATATGCAATAGGCCATCGGCGCCGCCCCAAGGGGCATCCCAGGATGTCCGGACTTAGCCTTTTCTATAGCGTCCACGGCGAGGAACCTTATCGTATTCACACAGAGCTCGTCTATCTTCGATGCCACGGGAACAAAAACCCCCTTCCTATCCCTTCACGCACCCAAGTGGACGAAGCCTCGCGACCTTTATGGATATCCCAGCGCCGTGGACCGCATCGGCGACCGATGCCACGTCCTTATATGCATCCGGTATCTCCTCCGCCATCGTCTCCCTGCTCGCACCCCTGACTATTATCCCCTTCGCTTCCAGTTCCCTCTCTATCGATCTCCCCCTCGATGCCCTTATCGCCTGGTTCCTGCTCATGACCCTTCCAGCCCCATGACATGTGGATCCGAACGTCTCCTCCATCGCCTTCTTCGTCCCTACAAGCACGTATGAATACCTCCCCATATCCCCTGGTATGAGGACCGGTTGCCCTATCTCCCTGTATTCCTCCGGTATATCCGGATGTCCGGGAGGGAAGGCCCTCGTCGCCCCCTTCCTGTGAACGCATACCTTCATGGGCTTCCCATCCACTATGTGTTCCTCTATCTTCGCTATATTGTGCGCCACCTCGTATACCGTCTCGAGGCCTATAGCCGAAGGGGTTGTCCCCAATGCCTTGGCGAACGCCTCCCTCGTCCAGTGCGATATGGCTTCCCTGTTGGCGAAGGCGTAGTTGACGGCGGCAACCATTGCGGCATAGTAGTTCTTGCCCTCGGGGGAATCGATGGGGACGCATACGAGCTGTCTGTCGGGGAGATCGAACCCATATTTCGGGAGGGCTTTCATCATTATATCCAGATAATCGTCGCATACCTGGTATCCGAAACCCCTCGACCCCGTATGGACGGTTATCGTTATCATGTCCTTCTCAAGCCCAAGGACCTTCGCTATCTTCTCGTCGTATATCTCGTCCACATACTCTATCTCCACGAAGTGGTTACCAGATCCTATCGTTCCTATCTGGGCCCTCCCCCTTTCCATAGCCCTTTGGCTTATAACGCTTGGATCAGCGCCCTCCATGCATCCATTTTCCTCTATCCTCCTTAAATCCTCGGGAAGGCCGTATCCGTTTTCCACGGCCCACTTCGCACCCTTGAGAAGGACATGCTTTAGCTCTCCAACGGTAAGCCTTATCTTCCCCGTCGATCCAACCCCGGATGGGACGTTGGCGAATATAGCGTTCACCAGATCCCTTATCTTCCCTTCCACATCCTTCCTATGGAGTGCCGTCCTCATCAACCTGACACCGCAATTTATGTCGTATCCAACCCCCCCTGGGGATATCACGCCGTCCTTTACGTCGAAGGCCGCAACCCCACCTATCGGGAACCCATAGCCCCAGTGTATATCTGGCATGGCAAGCGAGAACTTGACTATCCCCGGCATCTGGGCCACGTTCCTCACCTGGACGTGGGCGTTGTCCGACCTTATGTGGTCCAACATATCCGCTGAGGCATATATCCTTCCCGGAACCCTCATCTTCCCCTCCTTCGGTATCTCCCATAGATAATCGTGGACCTTTATAAGCTTGACATCGCTCATATCTCACACCTCCCTTTCCTTAGACATCGAATATGATCTGGGCCTCCCATATATCGCCAACCCTTTTAACGTATATCCCGTGATATGTCACGGCCTTTATCTCAGTCCTTATAGAATGCCTTTCCGGATCTATCCTCTCCCCCCAAACCTTGGCATCGACGAACCCATCCCCAACCCTATGGACGTCGAAAGCGGAATAAAGCTCCCCTTCGACGTTGAACAGGTAATTGAGCTCGGATAGCCATGAAACCAGAAGCCTTTCCATATCCTCCCCTTCGACATGGATATCCCTCCCGATCTCGCCCCTTATCCTGCTGAGATCTCCGGATATGACCTCGAACATGGCCATAGCCCCTTGCCTGAATAGCTCCTCCAGGGTCTCGCCGTATATCTTAACCCCTACATCGCCCGTGTGGTCTATAAAGCTATACCCGCCCATAGCGATCACTCATCTATCTCTATTATCTTCCACTCATCCCCCTCCTTCTGGAACCTTATCACATATGTTCCCGTGGCGGTCACCCCTTCGTTCGTCGTTACTATATAATCGGCCGTATATCTCGCCGTGTTCCCGCTCACCTCCACCCTCTGGTTGGACAGGACCACCTTTATCCCGGAGAACATGGCGAAACGATCCTTTATCTCTTCCTTTAGCTCGTCCTTCGTTCCAGGGGTTGTGCTTCCCGGGTCGTAATCGGCATATGAATCCGATATGAAGCTCATGAACTTATCCAAGTCCTCGTTCTCATATGCCGTTTTCAACTGCTCCACTACCTTGGCTATGATCTCTTCATCTGTGATCATCGGGGTGAGGAGGAGATCGAGCTTAACGAGATCCCCGGCCTTTAAATCCACATCCTTCTCAACGGCGTTATATCCTTCCTTCTCAAACCTCACCTTGTATTTCCCCTCCGGTATTCCCGATATCTCGAAGCTCCCATCCCCAGCCGTGGTGGTAAAAAATTCCGTATCGAGGATGAAAACGAGGATCCCGCTGTGGGACGCCTTATCGGATAGAAGGGCCGTTCCCGATATCTTCCCCCCTTTCTTAAGCCTTAAAACCCCTATATCCGTCGAATGGCCGGCGACGACCTGGATATCGCCCGATTCGGCCCTCACATACCCCTCCCTTTCAGCAACGACCACATATTCGCCGGCCGGGACAAGCCCTATGAGGAATGCTCCATCCGGATCCGTTAATGTCGAGAACTCCGTGTCCTTGAGGAAGACCCTCGTCCCGGAATGGTCCTTTGCCAATCCTCCGGATGGTTCCTCGAGCAGGACCTTCCCCTTCACCGACCCCACATCTTCCTTCCCTCCCCCGCACCCGAGAAAGGAGGATAAGATGAGGATGCCGGTGAAAAGCCATCCTTTCCTTACCCATCTGGCCATCTCTTGATCACCCTCCAAAAATTATATCAGATCCTCCAATTCAAGTCAAGCTAAGAGGAGCGCCCAACATGGTTGGGCTCCTACCCCTGGAACGTTAAACGTTCCAACGTTTAAACGTTCAAACGTTCCAACGTTACAAGGGGGTAGCGGGCCAATCGCATTGGCCGTCTGGAACGCCCTTCATGACCGCGTTACCCATATTGTAGGAGCAACCCCCTGTGGTTGCCCAAAACCAGGGCAGGCACAGGGGCCTGCCCCTACGAATAATTCGTCTTTCGCAATCTCATAGTTTGCCCAAACGTCTGGGGGGCGGGTTCTGAAATGTTGTGTTATCTCGGAATTTGTGATAGAATAAAAGGAATGAAAGGAGGAGGATAGGAGGAGATGGGAGGAAGCGCTAAGCTCGATGCCATAGTTGTCGGTGGAGGGCCTGCCGGGATCTCTGCCGCTATCGTCATGGCGAGGGCCGGGATGGATGTGGTGGTTATGGAGAGGGGAGGATATGCGGGGGCGAAGAACGTAAGCGGGCTCTTATACAGCACGGTCCTTAAGGATCTGGTCCCCGATTTCCCCGAGACGGCGCCTCTGGAAAGGCCGGTTGTAAGGAGATCCCTTGCCTTCATAGACAAGGATATGTTCGTCTCCTTATCCTTCGGATCGAGCTCCTGGTCCTCCAAGCCTTATCACAACAACGCTTTTGTCGTATACAGGTCGCAATTCGATAGATGGTATGCAAAGAGGGCGGAGGAGGAAGGGGCTACGGTATTGGAGGGAACGGTCGTGGATGGGCTTATATATGAGGGGAGGAAGGTATCGGGGGTGAGGGTAAGGGGTGATGAGGATTTCCATGCCGATCTCGTCGTCCTTGCCGATGGGGCGAACTGTCCCGTCACCGAGGAGGCGATCGAGCGGCTTGGAATAGGACCTAAGGTCCCACAGAGGTATTCTATAGGGGTTAAAGAGGTGGTTGCTATCCCCAAAGGGACGATAGAGGATAGGTTTGGGATAGGGGATGATGAGGGGGCTGCATTGGACTTCATAGGAAGCCCGTTCGGGGGGCTCATAGGGGGAGGATTCATCTATACGGGGAAGGAGACGGTTGCCGTAGGGTTTGTCGCAACCCTTGATTCCGTCAGGAAGTCCGGTTTAAATCCTAACGATATAATCGAGGGGTTCAAGAGGCATCCGGAGGTCTCGAGATACATAGAGGGAGGGGATCTCCTGGAGTATTCTGCGCATCTTCTACCCGAAGGCGGCTTCAACTCCATCCCGAGGCCTTTCGCCGATGGATTGATGATAGCCGGGGATGCCGCGGGCTTCCTGAACATGGCGCCGCTCCTCCATCAGGGATCCAACCTCGCCATGGAATCGGGGAGGATAGCAGGGGAAGTAGCTGTGGAAGCATGGAAGAAAGGGGATTTCTCCGCCTCCTCCCTCTCCTCTTATGAGAGGAGGTTGAAGGAAAGCTTTGTCCTCTGGGACCTGAGAAGGTATCGCGACGTCCCGAAGATCCTTGAGGAGATCCCCGAGATCTTCTCTGTGTATCCGAGATCTGTTTGCAATGCCATAATATCCTATTTCTCCATAAGCCCTGAGCCAAGGCCTGGGATAGGGAAGATCGCCCGGGAGCTTTTAAAGGGAATTCCCAAGCTCAGGCTCGTAAGGGACATAACGAGGATCAGGAAGATGATATGAGGCTTTGAAATTCGGTCCCATGGCGCATCTGGCCTTTCTATCTTGCTTAGGCCTTATAGAGCCTTAACTGTCTCCGTCTTCTCGTCGAACTCCATCGCCCTCCCCTCGATGTATGAGCGCACGCCCATATGTAGGGCCGTCATGACGTAATAACCTAAGACGGCGTTGCTGCGGGGCTGCTCACGGGTGCGCATGGATTTGAGGAAATCGCGCCAATGTTCCTCAAGGGATGCGCCGCGCTTCCTCGCAACCTCCTTTTTCGGCCGATCTCCGACGATCTCCCTCTGTGGGTATATGACGGCGCCTGGACCTTCGAAGACAAGGGTCGCCTTGCTCCCCCTTATGAGCATAGGAAGGCCCCAGTTATTCCCGAGGGACGCTATGAGCAGAACCGACGGGCCATTCGGATATTCGATAAGCATCTGGAATATATCCGGCACCTCCCATCTCACCTTGTGCTCGGGGAGGTAAAGTCCACCGGATGCCGTCACCCGCTTTGGGAAGCCCAGGCCCATTGCCCTTATCAATGGCGTTAGGAGGTGGGGGAACCAATCTGTCCCTATTCCGCCCGAGTAATCCCAGAAAATGCGGAAGGCGAAGAAGCGGCTTGGATCCCACGGACGTTTCGGCGCAAGCCCGAACTGCCAACCAAGCCACATATCCCAATCGAGGTTCACCCCTGGCTTCGCATCCGGATCTATGTCCTTCTCGCACCCGCATAGGACGCTCCAGTGCCCTGTGCGCATATCCGCCGCCTGTGCGTGGATGAGGATCCCTATCTCGTCGGCCTTTATGAGCTCTGCGACCTGTTCCCAGATGCTATCGGACATCCCCTGGGTTCCTACCTGGAGGACCCGCTTCGTCCTTTTAAGGGTGGAGACTATCTTCTTCGGCTCATCGAGGGATTTCCAGTATGTCATCGGCTTCTCGCAATATACGTCCTTCCCAGCTTCCATCGCATCTACGGCTATCTTGGCATGCCAATGATCGGGTGTAGCGATGCATACTGCGTCCACCGACTTGTCCTCGAGGAGCTTTCTGTAATCCTTATAAGGCTTTGCCCCGGTCCCCTTCGCAGCCCCCTCCAGGCGCTTTTCCCAAACATCGCAGACGGCCACGAGGTCCACCTGTTCCCCTTGCTCTTTCATCCTTCGCACCGTCCCGATGTGCGCTCCTCCCATCCCTCCGCACCCGACGACCCCGACCCCGATCCTGTCGTTTGCGCCGAAAACGGATTTGGCGAGGATCGTAACGGATGCCAATGCTGCCGCATCACGGAGGAAATCCCGTCTGCTCCTCTCCATAACTCATCACCCCTCTTTCTATTTTACCACGGAGGCGGAAGCTTGTCAAGGGCGAGGGAAGGTGGAGGACGCTAATCAGAACAGCTCCTCGAATTCCACCCGGGAAATCCAGAGGTTCCTGTCCTCCGGCGGTTTCCATTCGTCGTTTATGAAGCTTAAGCGGAAATTGTGCTTACCAGCTGGAAGCCGGACTATGAGCGAATGAGGGCTCCATTCCTCGCCCTTGCACTCCAACCTCCCTACCTCCTTTTTATCTATCTCCAGCGTAACGATGGGGTAAATCCCTCCAAGCGCCGTTCCCCTTGCTAATATCGTTATCCGATAGGTTCCCTCTTTCGCCACCTCTATATCGCTTTCCAATGTGGCGTTTGTTGCCAGAGCTATATATCCCTCCCCCCTTTGAAGAAGAGGATATTCCTTAACCGGCCTCAGCATCTCGGCCTTTAAAATCGTGACTTTGGCATGAGGGATGGAGGTTGCACCCAAGCCGTTGAGCAAACTCGATATGAAGCGCCTTGCTTTAATTCCATTCCCTGCCGGGGGTTCATCCCAGCGTATAGCGTTCAAAACCAAAAGCCCCTTGCCCACAGGGAGGGAGAGCAAAGCGGGAGGCGATGTCAAAACCTCGATCTCCTCCTCTTCCTTTCCTTTGGCTATTAGAAAGCCCTCGATCCAGAGGTTGCGATCCTCGGGGGGAGAGTAAGCGTCGTTGACGAAGGCGATCGCCAACAGATGCTTTCCCGCTTTCGCCTTGAACGAGCAGATATAAGTTCTCGTCTCCTCGCTTCCTATATATAGAACCCCTATCCTCTCCTCATCGAGGTAGATCTCGCAAAGGGGATAGATTCCTCCAACCGGCGTTCCCCTTGCTACTACTCCCAGGTTATAATTCCCCGTCTCGGGAAGCTCTATCTCCCATTCCGCCCTGCCATAGCTCCAGAAGACGAGCTCATTTCCTTGTATGCCAACTTGTCTCTCTAACCTCACCCCCTTTATTGCAGGATACCTCCTTGCATTTTCTATTGTCACCGTTGGTATGAAGACGCCGTCGGCTGCGTCCGTCGCCAACGGGGCGGTTTCCCACCAGGCTCCCTTAGAAGGTCCGAGCCAGTAAAGGTCCTCCCTCGTGATGAAGGGGAGAAGCGTGCCTTCTCCTTCCGTTCGCAGGATCGGCCCCTTATATGGCTGAAGGGAGAAAGCGAGGTGGGAGATCTCGCTCAATTTAGCGAGGTCTTCCGGTTTCGGACGATGCCAGAGAACCCTCCCCCCGGCCTCTAAAAATTCCACGATACGAGGAAGATGATCGGCGATCTCCTCTTCATCGGCTTGAACTATGAAGAGCTGAACATCGGGGTAGCGAAGCTCGCTCCAATCCTTTAAGGAACGAAAAGCGAGGCGAAGGGCATGGAGTTTTTCCTCAAACTGAGGAGAGGCATAAGAGAGGGCCTCGCCCTTCGGCGGCGAATAACTCATTAGGTAATCGAGCATTCTTCCTAAAAGGACCCCGGCTATTGGCTCGCTATCCAGCTTGCTTGCCACCTTAAGCTGGCAGATGAGCCAGACCCCTTTCCCTTGCCTTACCTCCACCAACGGTGAGTGAGAAAGCCCATCCGCTGCTCCGGTGGCAACAAGGGATAGAGCCCCTGCCTGCATCGGACGGATCGGCTCGTTCTCGCTCACGATGTTATCTCCTCGCCACCAGCGCAGCTCCTCCGCCTTTATATCCCTCAATATGGGATGGGTGGGTAATTGAGGGAAGGAGAAGGTCGAGGATTGATCATCAAGGGTGATAGGAAGCCAATCACCCGCCGATCGGCTCTGTTCCAAAACCAAAACCCTTCCACCTTCCTCCACCATTTGCGATAAAAGCTTTTCCTCCTTCCTCCCCTTCCCCACCACTGGCGGTTCGCCTTGCTCCCCTTCCAAAGCTTGAGGGGCTATTACGAGGATGTCCTTCCCATTCCATTCCCCAAGGTTTTCGATCCTCCGGAATGATACCCCTATTTCCTTTAAAATCGGAGCAAGCTTATCCTTAGGATCGTAAATCTCGAATTGAGTTTGAGGGAAGAGCTCTTTGGATAAGGACGGAAATACCTCTATAGTCCATCCCTCCTTGAAAGGGGTAGCGTCCTGCGCCTCAAGCGTCAACATCAACATCAATTTCTTGCGGGAATCCACCCTTGGCAGGGATAACCTTATAACCTTCTCGAGGCTTGCTCCGCTTTTCATCGAGAGCGTTTCCCCTCCCTGCTGGAGGATTTTCTCCCCATCTAAAAGGGCCCACTTGAACTCCACTTCGGATAAATCCCTCATAGTGTCGTTGAAAAGCCAAACCGTTCTCTGGATGGTTTCTCCGGAGAAGAAGCGGGAATCGTATTCCTTGATAAAAGCGGCTAAGGGACGATACATATCCCTTTGTGCTACCCAGCAGGGATTTCTCTCATCAAGAGGACCTTGTTCGATCACCGTCCAGGGGGAATGGCCGCTGACATCGTAATGACGATAGGCTAAGATTTGCATTCGCCAGGCTAAAGCTTTTGCCTTGGTGCGATATAGGGTAAGGTCCTTGTATGATTCATCCCCGAAGAAAAGCGTATTCGCTGAGGGATCCCTCGCCGGCGCCCAGAGATATTCCCCGATATACAAGGGCTTCTTATGGTCCCAAAGGAAAGGCCCTCTCCAAAACATCCCCCCTCCTCCGTAGATATAGCGGGGCTCCTCGAGCCAATAGGCATCGTTTGGCCAGAGGCGCCTCTGTGGGAACTCGTTGGGATAGTGGATTCCGATAACATCGGCAATTCCTCCTGGATCGCCGTCGGATTCATAGGTAATAGGGCGGGTTGGATCCTCTTCCTTGACGATCCTCCCCATCCTCGCAAGGTTTTCCTCCGTCTCAGGGATCCTCTCGTTGACCCTTGAGCCATAGAACTCGTTCTCTAAACTCCACATGACTACCGAGGGGTGATTGTAGAGATGATGGACCATGGAGCGGAGATGCTTTGCGTAGTTCTCCCAGAATTTAGGGTCGAAGACACGATAGCTCGTATCATCGTTCCAGACCGCCCCCTCGGGTATCATCATGATCCCTATTTCATCCGCTACTTCATAAAATATGTCTTGCCAAGGCTGGGTATGGGTGCGGAAGGCGACGGCGTTCATCTTCTTAAGAGCGCCCAATTGCTCCAATACGTATTCCCTCGACACGCCTTGTGTCGGCGGCCACCAGGATGAAGCAAGAAGGTGAACCTTCTTCCCGTTAAGATAGAAATCCCCGTCTTGTGTCCAAAGCTCCCGATAGCCGAAGCGCTCTCTCAGGAGATCGCCATTTTGCCGGTCTACCTTGAGCTCTAAAACATAGAGATCGGGGCTGTAAGGGGACCAGGGGTCAAGGGGTGGTTTTTCAAAGACGAGGGTGCTCGGATGGGTCTCCCCCGGGGAAATCTCGATCTTCCCCGAGACCATGCTCGCAACAGGTTTCCCCTTTACTCCCCATTGTCCCGTCTTATCCCTTTCCTTTCCATCCCAGCGATAGATATCCCCTTTTATGGTTATCGTTTCGTTTTTGTTTCCCATATTGACTATTTTCATATCGACCCTGATCCGACTTTGGCGGATCGATGGGCTTATGAGGGCTTCTTTGATATAGATGGAGGGGAGGGCGAGGAGGTAAACGCTGTTCCAGATTCCGTATTGGGAGAAATGTCCGCCGATTGGGGAGATTATGCGGTCTTGAGGGACTTCCCTTAATTCTATATTGCCCTTTGCCGCGGCGAAATCCACCTTCTCGCCGAGGAATACGCCTGTCCAATCGTGGCAACCTACCAAGATTTCGTTTTGCATCCCGAAGCGAGCGGAATCGGTTATATCGAGTTCAAATGCATCGTAGCCGTTGAAGCATCCTCCTACATTCTTTCCATTGACGAGCACCCTGCTGTTGTATTTGACGCCGCCGAAGCGGAGGATGAGGCGGGAGCCCTGCCATTCCCGGGGGATGTTTATCTTCTTTCTAAACCAAGCTCTCTCATAATCGTAGCCATTGAGGGTACCGGGAATGCTTATCTTCTGCCAGCCTGAGGTTGGTATGGGTTCGTCAAGGGATCTTACCTTCACGAACTCCCACTCTCCATCGAGGGAAAGCATCGTTCTTCCCGCCCATAGGCTCGGGGCAGAACCGAAGATCAATCCGCAAGCCGCTAAACTCACAAGATACCTCATTCTCTCGCCTCCTTGGGAATTTTCCGTAGCTCCAAGCATAATCGCTCAAACCCAAGCTTATTATAACACATCGAAGGGGCTTTCGGTCAACCGACCGACTGCGTTACCTACAAGGTAACCACAATAGGGAATTCGGAAAGGCACCTTCCTCAAGGATCCAGGATATCCTGGCCTTCAAGGCGCTTCATTGCCTCAACTCGTATCCGAACCTCGGAGACGATTTTTCTTGACATTGGATCGATAGATTTTGTATACTTTCTCCTTGAAGTATTTAGGAACCTGGGCTCCTTAAACCAGAAGCCCTTGTCATTTTTCAAAGTTCAAGGGAAGGTGAGGATGATCTATGGAAGAAGGCAGGGTAGGGTATGTGATATGCGGCTACTGTAGTTGTGGATGTGGGTTCTATATGGATCCCGGGGAGAGGGGTCCAGTGGGGGTTATCCCGGCCAATAGCCATCCTGTGAGCGGTGGAAGGCTTTGCAGGAGGGGATGGACGATCTATCAACCCCTCAGGGATCCGAGCCGCATAAGGTCGCCCTTGGTCCGTTCCCCTTCGGGTTGGGATGAAGTGGGTTGGGGCGAGGCGATCTCGATGATAGCCGAGAGGCTCGGTTCTTTAGATCCGGGCGAGATAGGGGTTATAGCTTCTCCAAATTCTCCGAACGAATCCCTTTTCCTCCTCTCCAAGCTCTCCAGATCGGTTTTTAGGACGAAGAACCTGGATTTCATGGGGAGGTATTTCGTGGACCCCCTCCCTCGATATATCCTTTCGGACGACGAGCTCCTATGCACGTTCGATGATGTATCCGATTCGGATCTCATCTTATGCATAGGGGTTGGGGATGGGGATGTAGCGCCTCAGCTTGTCCCGAGGATATGGAAGGCCATAGGGAGGGGATCTAAAATCGTATCCATAGACGGATGGACGACGGATCTCTTCTCCGAGGCCGTCGTTCTAACCCCTATGCCCCATACGGATTTCGCTTGGATAGAAGCCCTTTGTTCCTCCATCTCCCCCTCCTTTATCCCCTCGAGGTCCTATAAAGAGGCGTCGGATATATGCGGCATTGAGGCGGATCGGCTCGAGATGGTGGGAGGCCTCGTTTCAGAGGCGAGGAGGGTAGCCGTTATATGGAACACCCTCTCGCTCGGAAGGACAGCCGACTCGAGGAGCGCGCTGGCGCTCGCTAAGCTTCTCCGCCTTCTAAAGGACGAAAAGGATTGGGTGGGCTTCCTTCCAATATTCGGGAGGTGTAACACCCTCGGGGCCCTCGACATGGGAATAGCTCCGGATTTCCATCCAGGCCATCGTCCCGGGGAGGAGAGGGGCCTGGACCTTATGGGGATGGTCAAGGGCGCTTTGGATGGATCCATAAAGTCGCTGCTTTTGTTCGGCGATCTATTGGGCTGGGAGCTATCCCATCGGGAATGGATAGAGAAGGGTTTGGGCAGCCTTCAGTTCCTCGTCGTTTTCGCGAGCTTCCCAAGCCAAACGACGGAGCTCGCCCACGTGGTTCTGCCCAGGCCCCTTCCCGGAGAGGTGGATGGGACGTATACGAACTGTGAGGGGAGGGTTCAGAGGACGGCTCCAGCGGTTCGGACTGGGATCAAGCAGGAATGGGAAGCGATTGTGGATCTGGCCAGGGCGATGGGGGCTTCCTGGTCATACGACGGGATAGAGGGGGTGAGGGGGGAGATCGCCGATCTCATCCCCGAATACTCCGAGATCCGGAGTCCAAAAGCCTATTTTATGAGGAGGTTTGGGAAGAGGGTGGTGGAAGAAGGGGTTATCCAAGAGGCTGTTCCGACTCCATCCCCTGACCGGGATCATCCCTTTATCCTATGTGTCGAGAGGGTTTACCTTTATAACTTCGATCCGGACATCCTTCGATCTCCGATCATGAGGAGGGAGCTCAAGATCCTCCCACAAGATCCGCATGTTCTCGTTAACCCAGCCGATGGAAGGGAGATGGCCGTGAGGGATGGGAGCAGGGCGGTTATAAGCTCCCATAAAGGCGAGGGGACCTTTGTGATCTCATACAGGCAGGAAGTCCCAACGGGGAAAATAATACTGCCGGATGTTTTCTACGATCTGGCCAGGGACATCCTCGGGGATCCCGTAACGGATCCCGTGACCGGCCGGATCCTCCTGCCGGCGGCTGCCGTCTCGATCAAGCCGGCAAGATAAGGAGGTGTAAAGCATGGGCGTATACCAGGCGAGGATGATGCCGAGATCCGCCTTAAAATCCTTCCTCGAGAGGCTTGAGATGCCCGTGGCGGTCCCGATAAAGGTCAATGGCGATACATTATTCGGGTTTGCGCCGATTGAGGAGATGGCGGATCGATACATAAACAGCGTCATATCCCCCGTCAAGTTTTCCTTTCCTCAAACTCAGATCTTGTGGAGATACGACTTATCTAAAACCCCGCCTATCGAAATCCCCGATGAGCCAAAGGAGATGGCTATATTTGGGATAAGGTCCTGCGACGTCTCGGCGTTTCGCTACCTCGAATACTTCTTCTCAAAGCAGTTCGAGGACACGCCTTTCCTCGAGGCGGCGAGAAAGACCTTGCTTATAAGCGTGACATGTCAAGAGCCGGGCGATAACTGCTTCTGCGTTTGTGCCAATGCCGGCCCTTCTCTTTCCGAGGGATTCGACATCCAGCTTACGGAGATCGGGGACGATTATCTCGTGGAGGTAGGAACGGATAAGGGGATGAAAGCCGTTGAAAAAGGAGGCGATCTGATGGGTCCTGCTCCCGATTGGGCTATCTCGAAGAAGGAGGAGCTCAAAGAGGAAACCCTGCAGAAGTTCACGATAACCTGTCATTTCGCTACCGGGATAAGGAAGCTGACGACGAGGAAGGTTCCGGAGGAGCTTTGGAGGAGGATGGCGGCGAGGTGCATAGAATGCGGGGGATGTGCGTTCGTATGCCCAATGTGCACATGCTTCGACGTTGCGGATTATCCCGAATCGGAGGAAAGGGGATGGAGGGAGAGGTGTTGGGACTCCTGTCAATTCGCCGGGTATTCGAGGGAAGCATCGGGGGCAAACCCTCGTCCGGACAAGCTCAGCAGGTTCAAGAGGAGGTTTTACCACAAACTCAGCTACTTTTACCTATCCATGGATGGGGTTCATGGATGTGTCGGATGCGGGAGATGCATCCAGGCGTGTTTCGGCATGGTCGATATGCCGGCGGTGGTGAACTGCATCAGGGAGGAGAGGATATGAGGGGAAGAGGCTTGGCAGCCTACAAGCGATGATGAGAAGGGAGGCGGAAGGATATGGATGTTGAGGTCCAGGAGCAGAAGGGCACGTTGGAGGAGAGGATGGCGAGGGTCGAAGGGATCGTAGAACAGATGGATAGGAGGATAGCGGAATTCAGGGAGGACATGAATATCAGGATGGTAGAGCTAAGGGACGACGTTGATAAGCGCATATCCGAGTTCAGGGAGGACATGAACAATAGGATGGCTGAGTTAAGGGAGAGCGTGGAGAAGAGGATAGCGGAGTTCAGGGAGGACATGAACGCCAGGATGGCGGAGCTAAGGGATGACGTTAGTAGGTGGATATCCGAGTTCAGGGAGGACATGAACAATAGGATGGCTGAGTTAAGGGAGAGCGTGGAGAAGAGGATAGCGGAGTTCAGGGAGGACATGAACGCCAGGATGGCGGAGCTAAGGGATGACG